>Ga0307507_10000109_pt1 | contig 135754 bp, 66 predicted proteins | sample 7_EM_MG_FD_207223 | JGI IMG/M metagenome (GOLD analysis project Ga0307507, IMG submission 207223) | Populus trichocarpa ectomycorrhiza microbial communities from riparian zone in the Pacific Northwest, United States - 7_EM | ecosystem: Host-associated > Plants > Roots > Unclassified | place... | reverse complement strand
GCCCCAGGGCCAGACAAAATATCCTTTACAATTCTACAAAAGGCCTACCCTACTATAGAAGATCTTCTATATAGAATCTACCGGATTTTATTTACCCTAGGCTATCAACCAAAAGCCTGGAGAGAAGCTCGAGGAGTTATTCTCCCTAAAGCAAATAAGGGAGACTGTTCCTTACCAAAGTCCTATAGACCTATCTCCTTATTAAACTGCCTAGGAAAGACCCTAGAGAAGATCTTCGCTACTAGATTAGGATATCTAGCTAGTACTACTAGCTTACTTCAAGATTCGCAACTAGGAGGAAGAAGACAGCGGTCCGCAATAGACGCAGTCCTACTACTTCTAAACAATATCCAATCTAAAAATAGTAGGAAAAAAGCTAGACAAAGGATAGCTACTACGTTATTCCTAGACGTAAAAGGGGCCTTTGACCATGTCTCTGAAAACCAGCTTCTATCTATCTGTAAGGAACTAGGACTACCTATAGCGTTTACACAATGGGTAGCTACCTTCCTTAGCAATAGAAAGCTACAGCTCTCCTTTAATGGGCAAATACAAGAAAAAGTAGAACTAGAAACAGGGATACCACAGGGATCGCCTATATCCCCTATTTTATTTCTACTATATATACGCAACATCTGCAGCATACAGACAGAAGGAGCCTATTCTCTTAGCTACATGGACGACTTTGCAATTACGGTTACTTCAAATTCAGCTAAATCTAATTGCAAAAAGCTAGAGAAAATAGCGCTAGAGCTAATGTCTAAAGCCAAAGAAGCTGCTATTAGTTTCGACGTTAGCAAAACAGAGCTTATACACTTCCATGGTAAACGTACCACTATAGAAGAAGGGTTAAAGCTAGGAGACGTAGAAATATCCCCTAAACCCCTAGTTAGGTGGTTAGGGGTATTCCTAGACTCTAAGCTTACTTTTAAACAACATATAGAAATACAAATCTCTAAAGCAAAGGCAGCCTTCTATTTAATTAGAAGACTGGGTAATACGCAAAGAGGTCTATCTCTACAAGCCCTACGACAGCTCTATATAGCTTGTGTTACCACTATAGCAGACTACGGAGTACAATGCTGGTGGAAAAGCAAATCTAGAGACCACCTACTAGATAGGTACCAATCTCTACAAAATGAGGCCCTAAGACTAGTTCTAGGAGCGTTTAGAGGATCTCCTAGCCAAGCTATAGAGATTGAAGCCTCTATTCCTCCTCCTAGAATTAGATTTGAAAAGCTTTGCAATAACTACGCATTAAGAATCCTAAAATTTAAGGAAAACCACGCAATTAAGAAGGTCTATATAGAAGAGATCAACAAAGATAGGGACGAATTAGCAGCTAGTTCTAGCTCTAGTTCTAGCCCTAAAAACTCTACTATTAAGTACCTCTTACAGCCAAAGACACAGCTACTATCTCTAGCCTCTAGAGTTCAGCAGCTAATTCAAAACTGGAAAATAGAGAGAATCTCTCTAGATTGGCAAAAACCGTGGTCTCCTCCTATATCTGCATCCTTTTCTATCTCAAAAGGTAGTAAGGAAGAAGCTGCACAAGAACATCTAAGACTAGTAGAAAATCTACAAGAATCCCTAGAGTGGGACCTAGTAGATATATACTATACAGATGGCTCTAAAGACAATAAATCAAATGCAGCTGCCGTATGTAAAATAGGGGAGAGAAATAGGATTAAATATGCAACAAACTGGAATCTAGGACCTTATATGGAAATTATGGACGCAGAACTTTATGCAGTCTATAGGGCCCTAGAATACCTAAAACAACAAAGACTAGAAGAGAAACAAGTCTATATCTTTATAGATAGCCAAGCGGCTATTAAGAGATTACAGCTTAATTCTCTTACAGGTGGGCAAGAACTAGTCTTTAAAATCACGCAAAGCTGTTCCTATTTAGCTAGTAAGGGGATCTCTATTAACTTCTACTGGGTTCCTAGCCATCTAGGAATCTATGGGAATGAAATAGCAGATAAGCTAGCTAAAAAGGGCCTTTCTAGAAGAAAACTACAATCTTCTTATACCTCCCTAGCCTATATAGGGAGAGCAGCAAGAGAAAAGATACTAGAACAGTGGAAAAATAACTGGCAGCAGAATAAGAATAAAGGAAAACACTATACTAGGATCTGTAAAGGAAGCTATTCCTTTTCTCTTAAAGCCCCTAAGGATAAATATCCTAAAAGGCTACAATCAGCTTTCTTCCAGCTAAAGCTAGGAAAAGGCTATTTTAAATCCTTCTCTAGAGTAATAGGGGGGGAGGATAAAGATGGTAGATGCTTTAGGGAATGTAGAGCACTACAAACCCCTAGGCACTTACTACTAGACTGCAACCTATATAGAGAAGAAAGAAGAGAAATGCAAAAGAAACTGGGCTCTTCTCTCTCTCTAAAGAAGCTATTTTGTACACAAAAAGGAAGAGAGGCGCTTTTCCTATTTCTAAGTAGGACAGGGATAGCTACTAGAAAGTGGCTAATAACAGCAGGATCTATAGAAGGAGGTAACTCCTACTAGGCTCCTAGTAAAGAGATATTAGTAAGCAAAAGGATAGAAATAAATTACAAAAGGACAGGGATAGGCGTTAGGATTTCTTATTTCTTATAGTTTTCTACCACTTTCTCATTCCCTAGTAGTTGCTTGTGACTTAGTATTTTACTAAGGAACTATAAACCCCTAGTTTAGGGGCTTATAAACTACTAGGACATAGTTACTAGTACATGTTAAGCTGCCCTAAGGGATTCATGTATATAGGACTATAGCGCCATAGCCTAGAGGCTGCATGCGCAGTATTGTACGTAGTATAATACAACGGATATAAAAATAAAAAAAAATAAAAAAAGTCTGTGCCACCTCGCGCACAGTGCCACCTCTTGCACAGGCCACATTACCAAAATCAACGATCAATTTAGGTTATACAGCCTCATATAATTGAGCCTTTAAGCTCAAATTTTAGTGTAAGAAACTTGTTGAGTTGCTTAATCAGGCTAGCTACAATTCAAAGCCCTCTAACGTCAAGGGCAGCTTTTTCTGCCGCCTCGGGCGCTGAGTGGCTAGAGGGACCCTGTCGAACTGGATCGTATTTCCTTACTACCATCTTGATACTGGCTTCAAGTCTAGAACCCTATGTCTCAATACCCCGCTCCTTACCTCGTATGTCTTATCAAATGTCTCATTAAATGTCTAAATACTTGTTTCCATTACCGAATAACAACGTAGTTGTTATTCTATTTGCAACCTATTTGTTACCTATCTGGTATATATATAGAGGCTCTAGAGCCCTCTTTAATAGACAGAGTTCTTATACCTAGTTGTTCGTTCAACAGTTATAAGCCCGGTCTGTTTATTACATCATCTTTAATTCTAAAGCCTTTATTCCAATTAATTATTATCCTAGTTATAGATAACTACAATAATGAATTCTTAATAAGAAACCAAACCCGTTATTATATCATTTATTATCCTTATAAGCCTAAACGATTAGGATAAATAGATTAAGGTTATTAAGTTAAAAGCAAATAATAATCGTCTCTGGGAGTATGTTAACCTATTAACACCTAAGACTAAGTTACTAAAGCTTAAAGAACCTGTTTAAGTCTTACCTAAAGATGCTAATAGCTGGGGGAAGATAAAGCTTATAGAGCTAGATAAGGAGGAGAAGGAGGAGCTCTATATGCTTAAGGCCAATTATAGAGACAACCTAAAGCTCTACAGAAAACAGCTATTAGCTCTTAATACGTTGCGCAGCCACATTTAAAGCTTAATCTTACGTACCTACCTCATCTATATGTTTAAATGCGCCACTACCTATAACGTCTTGGTATCACTAAAGCAGAGAATTGCTCCAACTGACAACGCCTAAAAGCTTTAAGTTGTAACCCAGTATGCAAAGCTTAAGAAAGCGCCTTAGAACCAGAACTTTAAGGTCTAGGTGGAGGAGTGGGAAAAGGTGTACACTAAGTATAAGGAGCTAGATCTATCTATGATAAATAGTAACTAATTGGTAAGAGACTTTATATACGCGGTTAATTTAATTATACTAAGCTGGTCTAAATATTGGAAGAACTAGCTTAAAAGGATGGAGTAGAAGAAGGAGAAGCTTCCTAGCTTCTTTAAACTGGTTAAAATCTACTAAAATTACCATTGTATGGAGCTTGCCCAAAAGGGTAAAACCCTATAAGGATCCTTTACAGCTATCTTTAAGGACAAGTTAAGCAAGTTATTAAATTTAAAGCCTAAGTTAAAGACTAAATTGTTAGCAGATAAGTAAAAGAAGGAAAGGTAACCGCCGCTAGAGTGCCTATACGGAAAGCGTCACTACTTTAATAAGTGCTAGTACATTTTAGAGTTAATTCTTTGCCCATTGTAGTTCAAACTAAGTAATAAAATTTAGAAGAAGGTAGATAAAAAGATTGCTAATATAATACCCGAAATTAAGACTTGTATTAAGTAAATTAAAAAGGACAATTAAGCTAATAAGAAGCTAAAGGATGGCAACCAGCAGAGCTCTTAAAAGCCCAACGGAGGCTTTACAGTTTATTAAGTAGGAGCCTATAATATAGCTTCCAGTTATAAGCTTTATGACAGTATTATTCTTAACTTAGGAACCAACCTACACGTTATTAATAATTAAGCTAGATTTATTAGCGATATTAAGCCTACCTTAGACCATATCTACATGGGCTCGCATATTAAAGAAATTAAAGGCTATGGCATAGCTACAGTTATAATTAACTACCTAAAAGGGAAGAGGCAGATATAGCTCTTAGGAGCAGCCTTTATACTAGGCTTCTACACTAACCTAGTATGCCTCTAAAAGCTTAATAATAAGGGCGTCTATTAGAACAATAAAAAGAACACTCTTTACTATGGCGACAATGTAATATACACCCACTGTGACTACTACTATAGTTAGAAAACCATTAAATATAATAAGCTAAAGAAAGACTTACTAGAGGCTTCCTTTACAACTTAATTAAAACTAGTAAAGCATTTATTAAAGCCTCTGCTAAATTAGGCAGAAGGTTATATATGGTACTAGCAATTGGGCTATATAGGAAAAGAAGCAATTATATAACTACTTAAGTTAGTAATGGGCGCAATTCTAAAAGGCTTAACAATAGTAGAATATAAAGTGTGTAGAGTAAGCAAAGCTTATAAGGTAATATCTAGAAGAACACTAACTTAGTTAACAGTTCCTTTCTACAAAATCCACCTTAATTTAATACCCGGAATAGTTGTATTTAATGGCGATAAGTATACAGTATACTTCTTTAATAACACAACGTGAATAAATAAGGTAGACATAATGGTTAAGAAGTTGTCCCTTACCTAAAGAGTTATTATATATTACAATATTATTAAACAATAATACAGCTTTAAGGTAGCTATAATCTATATAAATGGAGAGACGTCTCTTAGAGACAAATTTAAGGATTGGATAGCTAAACGAGGAATCACTCTTAAAAGATTAGTACCCAATACTTAATTATAGAACGGTCCAGCGGAATGATCTAGGGGGGTGATTATATAGAAGGCTTGGTGTATAAGGATTAAGGCCTATTTATTAGAGGAGCTAACGCCAGAAGCCTATAAAGCAGCTACCTATCTACTTAATTGGACGCCTAGTAAAAGACTTAGGTGGAAAATACCTTTTAAGAAAATCCAGTTAGTAATGGATATAACACTACTAAAACCTAATATAGGACACCTATAAGTCTATAGCTATAGGGCCTATCCTCTTAAATATAATATTCTATACCTAAATAAGCTTGAGCCAAGGGCCTATATAGGATATCTAGTAGGGTATAATTCAACAAATATCTTTTAAATCTACATTCTAAGTTAGAAGAAGGTTATTAGAACAAGAGATGTAAAGTTTAATAAGCAGTTGCTCTATAATAACTTATAGCCAGATCTTACAAATGTACTCTAAGTAAGGACTAACTAAATATTAGAAATTATTAATGTTTGTTAAATAGAGAATCTCTAAGATAAATTGGAATTATTGTCTAATAAAAGCAATAAGACTTTAGATAAAATTTGAGTTGATACTAAAAGAAGATAATAGGTGGATTCTGGTGGAAATTAAGAGGAGCCTAATACTGAAAGTAGTAAGTAACAAGATTTAAGCTCTAAAGATAACTTAGCTTTAGGGCTTCCTACCCTAGATAAGACGCCAGAGCCTGACTTACCGGAGCCTCCACTACTGTCCTTAAAGACCTTAGTAAAGAAGCAGCACTATATTATAGTTCTAACTAATAAAACTAAGCTAAAGAAGAAGATTAATGGTAATATAGGGGAGTAAAATGTAGTTAAAGGAAAGAGACTTAAAGATTAATTAAAAACCTATATAGGTTTTCTTGCTAATGTTACTAATAACTAAAGCCTTTAAGCTTAAAGATTAGCCTTTAATGTAGGCCTTACCTTTTATAAAAAGCTGTACCGCAATTAGCTCCTACCGCTGCTTAGGAATTAGAAGGAGCTTTAAAGACATTAATATAAGGAAGAGTTTGTGGCTGCTGCTAAAAAGGAATACGCAGACCTTTAAAATTAAGGAACGTTCTAAGTTATTAACAAGACAATCCACATTAAAACTATACCTATTATCTGGGTATTTACCTATAAGACTAATAATAATAGATATCTGACGAGGTTTAAGGCTTGTTTTTACGCAAGAGGTGACTTATAAGAGTTAGTTTATAAGGATATATATGCTATAACTCTAGCAGCAAAATTGTTTAGAGCCTTAATGGCTATCGTCGCAATATTCAACCTGGATTGCTAGCAGGGCAACGCCGTTAACGCGTTTACAAATAGCAAGATTAATAAGGTTGTGTATATTAAGTGTCCAAATGGATTTCTAATTAAGGGTAGGTGCCTACTGCTTTAATAAGTGCTCTATGGATTGTAATAATTACCTCTACTGTGGCATGGCGACTTAACTATAACACTAAAAAAGGAAGGCTTAAAGCCAGTGGTGGAGGAGCCTTGCCTATATTACAACAATTGGCTAATAGTCTTCTTCTATATTAATAACATTACAGCTACCTATAGGAAGAAGGACCTACTTAAGCTTAAAACGTTTAAGGAGCACCTTATAAAAAGGTATGAAATAAAGGACCTAGGTGACCTCACCTAGTTCCTAGGGATTTAAATTATTCGCAACTAAGAGAATAGGAAGATTTGGCTTAGCTAGGACTTCTATATTAACAAGATTGCGACAAGCTTTAAAGTTAAAGATTATTATAAAGTATATACACTTATAGGAATTAAGGAGCTTAACCTAAATCTGGAACAGGCCTTAAAGCAGGACACCTATCTATACTAGAGGAAGGTCAGATTAATGCTCTATACAGTAAATATTACCTATCTAGATATAGCAAAAACGGCAAGTAAGCTGTTGGAATTCTTATAAAATCCATTACTAATACACAATGGAGCTGCTATAAGGGCAATTGCCTATCTCTATTAATTAAAGACCCTTATAATTAAGTTCTTAAAGGAGAATATAATAAACTAAATCTTCGCAAGGGCAAACAATATATTATTTAGAGATAATCTAGTTAATAGGAAGAGCACAGAAGGCTACCTATTTACCTTATTTAGAGGACTAATTAACTGGCGATTAACTAAGCAAAAATTAGTAACAAAATTAAGCATAGAGGCAGAGCTCCTAGCTCTGTCGCATATAGCTACCAAGTTAATTTGGTGGCAGCGATTCTTTAAAGAAGTTAGATTTAATACTAATAAAAAGTAAGTAATCTACTATAATAATATGCAGATAATACAACTCCTTACTAAAAGCGACGCTAAGCTTAACACTAAGCTCCAATATATTAATATCTATTACTACTAGCTTCGCCAGGAAGTCTATAAAGGAAGGATTAATATTAAATGGGTCCCTACTACAGACATAATAGCAAACAGCTTAATAAAGGCTCTGCCTTATTAAAAGTACAAGACGTTCGTTTAATAATTAAACCTCATTAACATTAAGGATCTAATTTAATTTAATTTAGATAATATTCGGGCAAGGTAACTCTATAGGGGATTTCTTAAAACTCAACACTAAATTAATATTGTAACTTTTTGCAGCAGCCCAGAAGGCTCTATGCAGCTAGGGGGGTATATTAAACTAGATTATATTTCCTTACTACCATCTTAATACTGGCTTTAAGTCTAGAACCCTATATCTCAATACCCCGCTCCTTACCTCGTATGTCTCATCAAATGTCTCATCAAATGTCTAAATACTTGTTTCCATTACCGAATGACGACGTAGTCGTCATTCTATTTGCAACCTATTTGTCACCTATCTGGTGTATATATAGAGGCTCTAGAGCCCTCTTTAATAGACAGATTTCTCATACCTGGTTGTCCGTTCAACAGACCCCTTGAGCTTCTACAGCTCCTCTAGCATCAATAGCAGCCTCTTCTACAATTAATATATTATTTTTCCGATTCTGCTTAGTCTTCCGGGCGTTCTTAAGATCGTTCTGTATCTGTCGCTCAGCTTGTTTAGCCTCTTTTGCTTCTTGCGCAGTAAGCTTCTTAGCCTTTACTTCCTGCTCTCTCTGTATCTTATTATGCACACGTAGTGCCTTTCGCTAATTAATTAAACGTCTCTTTTCTTCCTTCTGTAGTTGCCGCTGTAGCTTTTCCTCAGCTTTAGTAGCGGTAGCAGCTTGCTTAGCCTCTTCTTCTTCCTTCTGAAGCTGACGGGCTTGGCGGATCTTATTAGGACTGTAGAAAGTAGCTCTACCGTCCTCAGGGGCAGTAAGCTTAAAGTCTAATGCCTTTCCACGCTGTCTTTTCTTCTTCTCATTTGTAAGAGCCCGCTCGTAGCCCTCAAGCTTGTATTTTAATAGTATATTCGTCGTTGTAAGGTCTAGGATTGTATCGTTTAGCTTTCGTACGCGCTTGTTGCAAGTATCAATTACCACCTCTTTAAGCAGCTTCTTAATCTTCCGCCAGTCTTTGGCAGTTAATACTAAGTTGGAAGACTTACTAGATGAAGGCCTATCTTCCTCTGGCGGTGCTGCTGGCTTATATCTATTAAGGACGACTTTAGGCTTAAAAGGATGAAGCCCGGTCTTCCCCTATTTACTTGCAACGTTCTTAGGTATAAAGGATCAATTAAAGGCCTTCCAGAAGAGTCTAAAGAAGTCTCTTTTTAACATTCTAGTTAAGCCCTAGCAGTTGTTAATAAAGGAGTTAAGCTCTTGGCTGTAGGCAGTGGCTAAGGGAGCAAATAAGGACATGTTAAGAGGCTGTAATCTATGCGTTGAATGAGGTGGATAGACTGCTACAAGAATCTTGTTATTGTTGTAGTAGTTAAGGAATCTTATACTAATATGAGAGCCATGCCTGTTGATGATTAAGAGCCTCCAGCGATGACGGGCCTTTGCCTTTGTCTCTTTATTAAATAACTTAATTAGCCACTCGTAGGCTAGTCCATTATTTGTCTAGCCTAATAGGGAGGAAGCAAAATAGCAGGAATGCTTATTAGGATTAAAATCCTGTAGCTAAGTATCTTGAATGTTTCCAGAGACAGCTTAATAGATTAGGCCTGGCGAGACGTATGTTCCGTCCGCATAAATCGTCGCTATTAGCGTTATCCACTCTCTATTACCGTCTTGTATTACATGCTTGATCCTGCCGCTCTTAAAGGCTGCCCTACTAAAGACTCTTTTAACCTTTGATAGCTGCCCTAAAAGGAATCCCTTCTTATCCATATTGTAGGTGTCTTCTGGCTTAACTTTGTACTGCGTAATCTTCTTAGCGAGTAGCTTAAAGTATAAGGCGTAGTAGTAGGCTGATTTGGAACGTTTTTAAGGGGCATCAATTGGGGTAAGGTATCTGGATTTAAGCTCTTCGGAGTGGGCTTTAAGCCAGCGCGATATCTAGTGTGGGCCTGGCTGTCTACCGGCAATATCTGCTGCAAAATTTTGTACTATAGCGTTTGTAGGTGGAAGGCCTCGCTCTGTAAGAGTATTGACATATTTAATAAGTGCATTTAATTAAGCGTTGCTAAGTAGTCGCTGCAATTCGTAGCCATCCTTCTTTAACTGCTGTACCCCATTAAACCTCTTTAAGAGCGTAGAACGGTTAACTTTGTGGTATTTTGCTGTTGCAGAAATATTCGGCTGATCTTGTACCCTTAAATTAGCAAGAGCTGCCTTGATTTGGTCCATATTAAGTGCGTGGTTGAATTTTGAAAATATTCGAATTTTGGTGTTCGGGTGTGCGAGAGGTGGCACTGTGCGCGAGGTGGCACAGACTTCTACGCGAATATAAGAAATTTCATTGGGATCGATTCAGGAGAACAATGTCGAACTAGTTACATCCATGCAAGATATGTTGTTCTAAAACAGTAGGGTTACATAATCACTCTAAGCCACCAGGCGCTAATTAAAGCCCAATCAACCGCATTGATTTGCTCTGTGCCGCAATAACTACGAGAGCCCTTCGTAACCCTCTCAGCCTTGCTACATATTCTAGTACAAGTAGGCATCCACGTCGTCTGACAATATCGCCACTACAACCAAATTATGACTGTTTATTTGCTATCTTTGTAACCTTTTGCTGGGAGTCCTTGTCCGGTCCAGCATAACATTATTATCCCCTTAAACGCCTAAAAGTTCAGACGGAATGGCCGGGCTTCTTGCTGCAAGCACCACGCTTGGTGTTGCCTCCAGTTTCATATCCTTCAGTAATGTCGCATGGCGTGTTCTAAAGCGCGTTAGAGAGTATAATGATAGAACGGGCGATGACCTAGCGATCGTCCAGATTATCAGCGCGCGATTGCCAGGTCTTATCGATAAGATGGAAGAATTGAAATTGAAGACAGAAACCGGATCCGAGCCAATCAACTCGCAAAATTCGCTAGCTGTGGCCGTAAAAAGCTGCGACGAGCTTATTCAACGTCTAGATGTTCTGACTAGAAAGTTGATCCCAGACGAGATAGAAACAAAACCAAAGCGATTAAAGAAAGCCATTTCCGGCGTTTACTACAAGAAAGAATTGTCCAAGACCTGGGGGGAAATTGAAAATTACAAGACCCTGCTCATCTTTCACTTCACCAAAGTGAAAGAGGTCGTGCAAGAACATGAGATACCACACTCGGAAAATCCCGTCTTTATGGTGCCGTTCGAAAAAGATCCGAAGTTCGTCGGTCGAGCATATGTGATCGCCGATATTGAGCAAGCCCTTAAGAAACAAAGTCGCATCGCAATTGCAGGAATTGGAGGCGTGGGGTGAGATCTTCCGGCCTCTTCGCTGATGCATTTAAACACCATGGCAATAGCCGCTAACTGAACAGCTAAAGGAAATCCCAGATAGCAATCGAGTACTGTTACCGATTCAAAGAACATTATCCCGAGGCACAAGTATTTTGGGTGCATGCTAGCACGGTTTCCAGATTTCGGCAAGCCTATAGAGATATCGCCAGGCAACTTCTCATCACTGGCTGGAACAATCCAGAGGCAGACACGCTTCAGCTTGTATACGAGCATCTTACAAATAAAATCAACCGCCGGTGGCTTTTAGTTCTAGACAATGCGGATGATGCAGACATGTTCTTTCCTTCGTCAAAGACGCTCGGTCGGCCGGCAGGTATGGCCCGACATATCCCCCATAACTCCCGTGGCTCAGTTATAATCACAACAAGAGACGCTCGGGTAGGAAGAAAAATAGCAAACGGAGAAGAGCCGATCCCTGTTTCACACATGACGATGCAAGAAGCAAAAGTTATGATGCGTTCAAGAGTATCAGAAAACTATTGCGAGTCCGATCTAGAACGCATCCTCCATAGCCTCGGGTTTCTACCTCTTGCAATCACGCAAGCCGCGGCTTTTGTCACTGAGACTCAAATTACGCTCTCCAAATACCTAGATCTCCTGGAAGCTGACGACTCAAGTGTCTTAAGCAAAGAGTTTGATGACTGGAGAAGAGATTTCGAGACAGCAAATTCAGTCATCCAAACGTGGAAGCTCTCATTTGACCAGATAAGAAGACAAAGCCCACGCGCTGCTGATATACTCTCTCTAATGGCTGTCTTGGATCGACAAGGACTACACTCGTTTTTGCTCCGTAACCCAAAGGAACATAAAGCGGAATTTCTTACAGCACTAGGAATTTTACAGTCGTTCTCATTAATATCCGCTAAAAAGGGAGGGAGAGTATTTGAGATGCATCGTCTTGTGCAGCTTGCGACACGGAGCTGGCTCTACCTTCAGGGTACATTGAACAAACTGCAGGAGCAAGCGCTAAGCTTAATATCAGAAAGATTTCCGTTTCCATTGTTTGAAAACTGGGAAACGTGTGAAATTCTATCCCCCCACGCACATGCTGTCTTATGCTGTACCTTTGAGTTAGAATCTTGCATACTACAATATGCAAAGCTTCTAAACAACCTAGGGCAGTATGAGCACACCCAGGGACTCTACGAAGCAGCACACAAAAACATTTTAAAGGCATTTGAAGAAAGGGAGAGGATACTAGGAATGGAACATCCAGATACGCTCATGAGCCTCAGTAACCTTGCCTCAATACTTGAACAACAAGGCAAATATGCCGCCGCTGAAAAGATGGAGCGACGAGCGCTCAATGGCAGAAAAAAAGTACTTGGAAATGAACATCGAGATACTCTTACGAGCCTTAGCAACCTCGCCTTAACACTGCATGATCAGGCCAAATATCCGGAAGCCGAAGAGATGTGTCGCCTGGCGGTCGACAGCTGCGAGAAAGTGCTAGGAAAGGATCACATTGATACGCTCATGGCTATCAATAATCTCGCTGGATTGCTAGACAGTCAGGGCAATTACGAGGCTGCTGAGGAGATGAATCGGCGAGCTCTTGACGGAAGGGAGAAAGCACTAGGGAAGGAGCATCCCGATACACTGATGAGCATCAGCAACCTCGCCAGCGTTCTTGAGAGACAGGGTAAATATGAAGCAGCTGAAGACATGTTTCGGCGCACGCTTAGTAGCAGGGAGAAAGCGCTGGGGAAAGAGCATCCATTTACGCTTTTGAGCATCAGCAAAATTGCCGGGTTGCTTGCATATCAGGGCAAATATCAAGTAGCTGAAGAGATGGAGCGACATGTCCTTAAGATCCGGGAGAAGATACTTGGAAGTGAACATCCGGATACGCTAGGGAGTCTAAACAGCCTTGCCATAGTGCTTCAACACCAAGGCAAATATGAAGAGGCCCTGGGGGTGAACAGGCGTGTAATCGATATTCGGGAGAGGGTTTTGGGAGAGGAGCATCCAACTACACTTACGAGTATCCACAACCACGCCCTAGTACTTCAATACAAAGGTGAAGAGGGAATTGATGCTGCTAAAGAGATGACTCAGCGCGTAATTGCTAGCAGGGAGAAGGTCCTTGGGAAGGAGCACCCTGACACGCTCATGAGCATCTATTGCCTCGCGTATCTGTTCCACATGCAGAAGAAGTACAAGGATGCGGGACACTTATACCAGAGAGCTTCCACTGGATTTAAGAAGACTATCGGTCCGAGCCACCGTGCTACCCTTTGGTGTGATTGGTTTTACTCTTCTATGATGCAGGAAATGAAGCAGAGTGAGCGTGTTGCTACTAGACGTCACCATTCGTTATTTCGATCCCGTGGGAGACGTAATATTTGATAGAAGCCAGGGGTCCCAGGAATGAATAAATGAATATTTTAAACGAGCACTTATTTATAAGGAGCACCAGGACTTTTTATTACTGGTATATTTCTTAATAGAAATTTAAATATATATATATATATATATACTTAAAAGAAGAATAGAATATCTTAAAGGTATCTTTAAAGAGTAGTAATAAAGTAGTACTTTCTATTTTCCCTTAACGAGTCCTAGCAAGTTTTTTTTTAAATATCCATTATATTATACTGCGTACAATACTACGCATACAGTCTCTAGGCTACAGTAAGGTTTTCAATAAGCAAAATTCCAGCCAATAAAATATTAGCATTTGTTGATATTTGCAGTGTTAATATTGGAATATTGGCAATAATTTTCAATAAAATTATTATAATAGAAATATACTTATTTAAAAATAAATATTATATGAATTATTGGCATAGATTGGCAGTTTTGTGGTGTAATTATATAACTTAAGATAATCTAGTCACATAGTTAAACTGAAATTGTGAACGCGATTATAGAATAGTATCTATAAATATACTACTCCTACCTGTAAGACGACTGGGAAAAATGGCTGCCTTTAGCTGAGTTTACTGTGAATAATATAATAAATGTATTAATAGGCGTGACGCTGTTCTACGCAACCTACAGATAAAACCCTTAACTCGGATTTAAATTATAACCCGAAATTAACATAATAGGACCCACAATTAAATGGATCTAGTTAATTAATATATATAACTTTACTAATTAAATAAAGCAGTTAACGGAACTGTTATAAAGTGAATTAATATACGCTTAAATGGTATAGGAATGGTATGCGAATAAAGGATAAGCTCCTATATGGGACTTTAAGGAAGGTGATATAGCTTACCTAAATACACAAAATATATAGACTTAACGGCCCTTAAAGAAACTTAATTGGAAGTTTATAGGCCTATACCAAATTAAGAAGAAACTAAGCCTATATGCCTATAAGCTTAAACTACTAACTAAGATGAAAATACACCTAATGTTTTATATAAGCTTATTGCAACCTTTAAAAGATAATCCTATAACTTATAAAGTACCACCGCCACCTTCTATAATTGTTAATAATGGTAACAGTTCTTACTTTATTAACTTAATTAATGATATGTAATAGAAACCACAATCCAAATAATTTAAACTTTTTATTAAGTGGGAAGGATATAAAACACAAACCTGGGAAACCTATAATTAGATTAAGGCTAATGTGCCTTCCCTGGTAAAAGAATTCTATAAGGACTATCCTTTGCGGCCTGCTTTGGCTGGATAGATATAATATAAAGGTAAATAACTGCCACCCAATATAAATATATGAAACTTGAATTTAAAAAGAACTTAAAATAAGTTATAATATTTATAATGCGATTATGTAACACGCAAGATATTAAGGAACTTTAACTGGCGGTTAAAGTTGTCTAATTAGTTAGATCTGCCTTGCTAAGACTACTACCTAACGCAAAAATATAACACGCGATAAAATTATAAATTCTTAACTAAATTAAATTATTTTAAACCTTTGGCTAAAGGGGGGGTACTGTAATAGGACTAGCCTAGTTACAGTAGGAATATCTTGGTAAAACACTTAACAAGATAAACTTGACGCTTTAACCGAATTCTGCCGAATTCTGCCAGCTTGATCGACTTCTGCCAAGTTCTGCCAAATTAATCGAATTCTACCGAAGTCCGTCCGCGTGCGTACGTGCGCACGCATCGACCAAGACCCCTGACTATTTAATTACAAGATTCTCTAGTTATTCCCTTCTCTTCTTTACGCAACGTCTTGTTCTCTTCAAAAGCTATATACCCTTAGATTTAGATAGAATTTATATTGTTCCTTCGAATCTTCCCCGAAGCCTCTTCGCGCCCTTACACTTAAGACTATAGGCAGTTAAAGGGCAGTATCTCTTTGGTTGGTTATAGCTGGTTGCTAATACTAGGCCTCTAGTATAGCCCGCTATTAAGCTAAAGTATCTATAAAGGACTATTATATTAGGGCTATCTACTCCCTAACTAAGGCTATAATACCTATACTTAACGCGGGGATTTTAAGTTCGTTTACTATTTTAATAGTAGTAGTATAAATAATATAACATAGTATAAGGGCGCGAAGAGACTTTATGGTATATTTAAAGAAATAGTATAAAGTCTATCTAAATCTAGAAATATAGCTTTTATAGAGAATAAGATATTACATAAAGAAGAGAAAAAATATAGAAATCTTATAATTAAATAGTTAAAGGTCTTAGCGGTAGATGTATAAGCACGTATATACGTAATCTTTAATGGTTTTTAACAATATTTAATTAAGTTAGTAGAACTTGGTAGCGTTTAATTAAAGCGTCGGGTTTCGTATATCGAGTATTCTATCGATTGGTAGAATTTGGCAGAGTTTAATTGAACTAGTAGAATTCAGCAGAATTCAGTCAAAGCGTCGGGTTTCATCTGTCGAGTGTTCACAGAGACATTCTTACTGTATCTGGGCTGTGTTACGGCACTAGCAAATTGCCGCAACTGCCGTCACGTGACGGCAAGTTGCGGCAAGTTGCCATCACGTAACCATTAGATTGTATATAACTTTAAGCGGTACTTCCGTTCTTCTTATTTCCTTTCTTTAGCTTTGGATCCTCGTTTATAGACAATCCAATTATATAGGCTTGCGCGACCCTCTTGCCGTGCTCGTGCCTTAATTAACTAAGTCGCTAATATTATCTAAAGCTCTTTCTACCACTCTTTCTTCCTGAGAAGGAACTCAAATATATCTACAAGGACACAGAACAGGACCCCAAGGACATCACCAGGACCACAAGAATAGAATAGAACCAAAAGAACACGAACAGAACGCGAAACCTAAGAATAGGACACGCACAGACCAGAACCCCTAGAAAATAAACAAATACCGGAAATTACCTAAAACCCCTACCACCATGCCAAGAAATACAGCAGCCAGCAAAGCCGCTGCAGGACCCGCAAATACCTCCAATAGTAAAATAGTCACCGTCTCGACCCCCTAGGAAGAACTCGCAGCAGCTAATGCCAAAATTAAGCGGCTTTAAGAGCTGCTTAAAACCAGAAACACCCCTACACCTAGCAAAGAGTCATTAGATACCCAAAGACTTGCTATAGTCCTTAAGACCCTAGCCCAACGCACAGCATTAGCATTATTGCGATCCGCGAAGGTTGCGGACCCTTCTTTGCTTATAGACGGAACTGACCTTACGTTTAATAATTGGAAGCTTTAACTGTAAGACAAGCTTAAGGTTAATACGGACCACTTCCCTACTACTTAAGCTAAGATGGCCTATATCTTCAGCCGTACCAGCGGGGACGCATAGACGTATCTATGTCCGTGATACGCCCAGGACTTAGCAGACCCCTTCCTCTCTAGAGAAGAGATAATTAACCACCTATCTTCCATTTATAAGGACCCCTTTAAGACACAAAACGCCCGCCTTGATTATAAGGCCCTTAATATAAAAACAATGGAGACCTTTTCAGCTTTCTAGACCCGCTTTCTACACCTAGCCAGCCAAGCCTAAATTCCCCATAAAGACCTAATACCAGACCTCTTTAATAAGCTTACCCTAGACCTACAGCGTGCCATACTGCCAGTTTTTACTATAGTATAGACGCTAAAGGTACTTACGGACCACTGCCTAGCTATTAATCAAGGCCTCTGTTAAATTAAGGCATAAGCCAAGTAGTACAAAGCCAGAAACTCTTTAAACCAGACTATAAGCGCTACAAGAACGGCCCGCAGTGCCCCAGCATAACCGGCAACTCCTACAGCACTAGCCGCACAGCCCGCCATTAGTTTAGTAGCTAGCCGCGCAGCTAGCCCTACCACAGGTCCAGCGCATACTTGGCTAACATATAGCGACCCCTATAGACAGGCCCTCAGTAATCAAGGAGCTTGCTTCTTATATAGCCAGAAGGACCACTTCGCCAAGGACTACTTAATAAAGGCAAAAACGGATGAAGTTCTGTTAATCTAGGAGGATAGCAAGAAGTTAAAAAAAAAGGAACCCTAGAGAAAGACTCCTCTCTAGGGTTAAAAGGAATTAACATATTATATGTTAATCTAGGTCAGCTAGTTAATAGAAGAAGCTGCACTATCCCTTATACTTTATTTCGTAATAGATATTAAGTTTTAACCTCTACTTTAGCTAACTCTAGAGCAAATGCCTTTGCCTTAATAGACACCTAGTACGCTGTAAAGCTGGCTAACTTTTTAAATGTACCCCTTAAAGAACTGCCCAAACCAGTCCCTATCCGCGGGTATAATAGACGGATAGGACTACCTATTACAACTATCTTACGGATCCACCTTTGTGTTAATGGACGAAGGCAGTATAACATCCCCTTTCTTATTACAGACCTAGGAAGCCACAATATAATCTTAGGAAGAAAATGGCTAGCCTATCTAGGCTTACAGCTTAACGTATGGAGTAGACAGCTTATCTGGCCCAAAACCCTACCCCCAACACCTTCTTTTATAAAGGAAATTAGCATTATAATAGAAAACCTTGTGCGCCTATAGATAGATACTGTTTACCAGGCCGATGCTATACATAGGGACTAGGCCTTTAAGAAAGACATACAGCTTAATCCGCAATAGGTCTATATACTAAGCCGCCCCCAGACTACTTATGCTACGCCACCCATACCAGAGACCTAGGAAATCAGTAGTAACCTAGCCAAGTCCCCTATAGAGAACTTAGGCCCTACGTAGCTACAAAGGAAGGCTAGGAATACCAAACGCTATACCAAACTAATAGACCGGAAGGACAACTTACAGAAAATGGAATATGAGCTAAGGAAGACTATAAACCCCATCCTACAAAATACGGCCCAACAAAAGTCCATAAAGAAACCTATAGACCTTCCCCCAGTTAATATCTGCTGTATTAGCGCTGTAGGATTCTATCAGAACTTGGTCCAACCTAATACTATTACCTTTACCACCAGCTTATATAAAATTGATTGATTAATTAAGGAAAAGGAAAGCAAGCTTAGCGGACAGGAAAGTAAGCCTATAAATAAGGAACTGGTAGAACAGAAACTGCCCCGTTAACACCAGAAATTTAAGGACGTATTCTCCAAGGCAGCGTCCAATATGCTCCCACCTTACCAACCGTACAACTATAAGATTAAAATTGAGCCAGACAAGGAAGACACCCTTAGTTATAGCCCCCTTTATCAGCAGTTAACTGCCGAATTGCAAGCTACAAAGCAGTACCTTATTAATAACCTAAATAAGGGCTTTATTAAGCCTAGTCAAGCCCCTTTTAACTTACCTATTCTTTTTACCAAAAAACTAAATGGAGGACTTCGTTTCTGCATTAACTACCGCAAACTCAATAATATAACCTGTAAGGACCGCTATCCACTGCCCTTACTTAATGAAACTTTAGCCCAAATAAGTAGAGCTAAGGTCTTTACTAAGCTTAATATCCATCAGGCTTTTTATTAGATTAGGATGGACCCTAGATTAGAAGATCTTACTATATTTCAGACCCGTTACGGAACATATAAATGTAAAGTACTTCCTTTTGGACTGACTAACGGACTGGCTATGTACCAGCGATACATAAATGATATACTCTTTAACTACCTTAACAACTTCTGTACGGCCTACCTAGATAACATTATAATCTACTTTAAGAATAAGTTAGAACACGAGGAGCATATCCACAAAGTCCTACAACGGCTCCGTAAGGCCGGTCTCCAGGCTGATATTAGGAAATTAGAATTTAGTGTTAAGCGTATAAAGTACCTAGGCTTTATTATTAGTATAGACGGAATTAAGGCCAACCTAGAGAAAATGGCCGCAATCAACCAGTAGACACCCCCACGGACCGTAAAGGGGGTGCAATCATTTTTAGGTTTCTGTAACTTCTATTAACGCTTTATTAAGAACTACAGCAGGATCACCTAGCCTCTTAACCGCCTTACTAGGAAGGACCAGCTATTCCACTTTAACGCCATATATATGCAGGCCTTTAATAAGCTTAAAAAACGGCTAGTATTGGCTCCCCTACTTGCCCACTTTAACCCAGAACGGCCCTTAATACTAGAAACTGATGCCTTAGACGGCGTAATAGCCAATATTTTCTCTTAGAAGCAACCGGACGGAGAATGGCACCCTATTGCATACTATTTGAAGACTATAATAGATGCCGAGCTAAACTACCACATCCATAATAAAGAAATGCTGGCTATTATCTCTAGCTTTTAGTACTGGCGTATACAGCTAGAGGGGACCCCTAAGCCTATTAAGGTAGTTTCAGATTATAAGGCCCTAGAATACTTTATAACAACCAAGGCCCTTACAGCCCGGCAGGCACACTAGGCGGATATCCTATCTTAGTTTAACTTCTTAATTATGTATAAACCTAGCGCTACAAACCATGCGGATGCTCTTATAAGGCATAAACAGGACCTAGGTAACCAGGCGGCTATAAAGATCTTATTACGGACCCAGACACTACTACAACTAGAGCACCTCAACCCCCAGATATAGGCAGAACGAAATATAGACCCTTTGGACGCTGAGATATATCCCATTAACTCCACGGAACTTAACCTTATTAATAAACTGCTGCAGGCAAACTGCACGGCCCCTTCTCTATAGGAGTACCGCAAAAAGGTAAAGGATGCTACTAGCCTATAGTCCCTTAAAAACGGACTGCTTAAGCACCGGGAATGGCTGGTAGTAGTAGAGGAACAGAATTTACGGACTCAACTTATCGCTAAAGCACATACTTAGGTTTCTACGGCACACCCTAGAAAAAATAAAACCCGCAGAATCATTGGCGACCGCTACTACTGGCCTAGAATGGTTATAGATATTAACCGCTATGTACAGAACTGCGACGACTGCCGTAGGTCTACAATTCCACAAGATAAGACCCCAGGGCTATTAAAGCCACTCCCAATACCAGAACGCCCCTAGCAGTATATCTCTATAGATTTCCACAAGTTACCTACGGACCGTGACGGATATAATATGGTTATAATTCTAGTCAACCGCTTTGGCAAGCGCCCATTCTTGATTCCCTGTCACAAGAATATTAACGCTAAGGAGGTGGCCCGACTGTATATCCACTACGTCTACCAAATTTACGGACTACTAGATACTATCGTATCCAATTATAGGCCGCAGTTTATATCAGCCTTCTAGAACAAGTTCACCCAGATCCTAGGTATTAGGCTAAAGCTCTCTACGGCATACTACCCCTAGATAGACAGTTAGACGGAGATTGTAAATCAATACTTAGACTAGAGACTCCGGCCCTTCGTTAACTACTTTTAGGACAACTAGGGCAAACTACTACCTATAATAGACTACGCCCAGGCAACCCTACCCCATAACTTAATAGGGTTTGCACCTATCCAGCTAGAAATGGGATACTTACCCTATATAAGCTTCAACTGGGAGAGACCAGAAGGACCACAGACCGTATATAAGAAACTATCTTATAAGGAAGCACAGCAGTATACTAGACGCTTGGAAGAAGCATAGACGGTAGCCTATAAGAACCTAGAGAAGGCCCAGAAATTAATAAAACAGCAAGTAAATAAGCATAGGCGCGAGCCTAACTTTACCGAAGGTAATAAGGTCTAGGTTACAATAAAGAACTAGAAGACAGAACAGCCTAGCTATAAGCTAGACTATAAGATAGCAGGACCGTATAAGATCCTTAATAAAGAAGGCAACTTATACAAGGTTAAACTCCCAGACTCAATTAAAGTCCACCCTGTTTTCTCACCGAATAAGCTACGGAAAGCTATAAATAACCCACTACCTAGATAAAAGAATAAGCCTCCACTGCCAATTTAAGTTAATGGCGACGACAAATGGGAAATTGAAGAAATACTAGCCTATAAACTCGTATAAGGAATACTAAAGTACCGTATAAGTTGGAAAGGATATGATCCAGACCCTACCTAGTACCCCGTATGGAATTTTATAGGTAGCCCCTATAAGTTACAAGAGTTTTACAGCCGTTATCCTAACAAACCTGGACCGCTAAAGTACTTAGATAAGTGGATGGATTGCTAGCATAGCGAAGACGACAAATTACCAGTAGAGCATAAAGATAAGAATGCCCCGCGGGGGTAATATGGACATACAAAGCCTGAGGGCAGGCTTTTCCGGAGGGGGGGGTAATGTTATAGCACTGGCAAATTGCCGCAACTGCCGTTACGTGACGGCAAGTTGCGGCAAGTTGCCATCACGTGACCATTAGATTGTATATAACTTCAAGCGGTACTTCCGTTCTTCTTGTTTCCTTTCTTTAGCTTTGGATCCTCGTTTATAGACAATCCAATCGTACAGGCTTGCGCGACCCTCTTGCCGTGCTCGTGCCTTGATTGACTGAGTCGCTAACAGGCTGGTCCCGTTACATAGTACCGGGCACGCGGCAGTAAAAACTTCTAACGAACCTACTGCAATGTAAGGATTGCTGGTCCTGCAAACCAGTAAAATATTCCTAACTAATAGTGTGACTAAACCGAAGCAGCGAACGTAGTCAACAATAAGGATTTAGGGCGGCGGTGTTAAGTTGCTAAGTTGGGTGATGTGAAGCCACAGACTCGGGTCAAATCGGGAAGGAACGCGTCATTTCTGCCGGACTTTCAGTGCAAACTCAATCTAAGACTTTCTACAACCGAACGCCTTTGGCGTATGCACCAATCCCTTCAATGCTTAGCATAAAAAGTTCCCATTTTCCTATTAAAATTATATTAAACGTGGTACTTTAAATTGGCTCTATAGTTTAATAATTTTATAACTACGGAGTATATACTTTACTTATATACTTGCTCTTAATATAGCTTTCTTAGCTCCTAGCTACTATTATAGAAGCTAATCTTTAATAACTAAGTTCTTAAAATACTACCCTCTAAAGCCTATTCGTGCGTCGTTTTAGCAGCCCGTAGCTGCTAGAGGAGGGAGCAGTTGTATATAGTACTAAAGGAAGGTTATAAAGTTCTATTGAAAAGTATATATTTATACTAGTTGTTACAGCACCGTTACGGAGCCTAGTCAGGGGCCCGGCTAGAGAGCGCATAACTAGAGAACGATTGGATAATAATGACTAAATGGAACTAGCACCGACTGCTTTCGAGGGTAATAGACGCTATGGAGAGATCGGAAACCCAACGTTCAATTCCGAGAGTTCCTCTCAAGCCAAAGATTGACGGTAAGAGGATAGGTTTCCCCCTGCAATGTACTTGCAAGGCTGAAAAAGGCTGAGGCAAAACCAGACGCCTCCCGCCTGCAAGCTCAATCGCCAAGGCCAGTCGCACCTTCTTGGCGATTGCTTCTGCGGTGCCTGGCCGCCACCATTGACAACCGCCCATGACACTTCTAAGACGAGTTCGAAAAATAGCAAACACTTAACGGCTTGGTAGCTGAGAATGGGCATCATCAGCTGCCACAGCCTCGGCAGAGCACGCGTAATAGTGCCAATGGCATACGTTAGGATTGTGGCTTGACACAGCAGCTAGCGAGTCGAATCCCTGCTTGTTGCATGTCACCACCCTTGCCCTTCAGATACAAGAGATGCACCAGCGCACCGATTCTCAAACACCAATCTTCTGCACATCCTGCATTTCCCAGCCATCACCCTTCCTTCCCCGTCTTCAACCATCTTAATACCCACGATCATAAATTGAACACCATCTGCTTCTCTTTCGACTTCTGAACACTTCCCGCTAGCAGAGTCTTCACCCGACAGACAAAGCCGCAGCTCTTCTCCACTACCCGAACAAACAGTCTTTAGAACTCTGCTCCACCGCTTTTCGATATGTCTAACCAAGGGTACTACCAAGACCCTCAACAACCACAGCAAGCGTATGTGCTGCCCTCTTCCTCTACCGCTGTTTGCCCTTGCAGATCGCGCCAGCCACGCATAAGCACAGTTCTAACGACTGAACAGATACGGCCAGCCTCAAGGCCAATACGGCCCACCACAAGGACAATATGGCGGATACCCTCCCCAAGGCCAGGTATGCTTTGATCGCCTCAATGCGCTCTCCCAGACCCAGTCACTCACAGACCACACGTAGATGCAATACCAGCAGGGTCCACCTCAGCAAGTTGTTGTGCAGAAGAAAGACCGCGGCTGCTTAACCGCCTGGTAGGCGCTTTCTCTTTCATTCCTATTTTCGTAGCAACAAAGACAATATGCTGAGTGCTAACTCAATTGCATAGTCTAGCCACCCTCTGCTGCTGCTTTGTGTGCGAAGAAGGATGCGAATGTTGTGCCGACTGCTGCGAGTGTGCCGAAGACTGCTGTTAAACATCTCTTATGCCTCCCAACATCTACCCCCCTTTTTGTCCAATCAGAGCGGCTAGCACGTCGAAAAACAGGCTTGCACCGTCTGATAATTTGCCGATATTGATTTTGGAACCTACATTGCGAACATTGCACAAGCAGGGAGCAAATGAGCCAGGCCCTGGATAGCGCCAAGGCCTCGAAAATGAGATGGAACGGATGCGACATTCCTGTGCTTTTCCCCTTTACGTCGTGTGAGTTTGCGGGTTATTTTGAGCAGGTAGGAGGACGATACGACTCGGTCGCGTTTCATCGCGGTTTTCCGCTCTCCCTGATGTTCTTTTTGTGTATCGAGAGGTGTTACGATTACTGCCCACGCTAATTAATATTCGTTGATTTTCCTTAACCACTTTCACATTGACTTTAAACTAGTAACATCCATAATGCGACGCAATCTAGCATTCACTAGGTTCCGCATACCCAATTTTTCATAACCATCCTCTCACTACGCTGTAATTTGGGACGAAAAGAAATTTAATTTGCCACTTAGATTGTGACTACTATTTCGGTAAAATGGCAAATCCCCCAATATATCGGATGTACGATGCGTCCTTTACGTAAGATTGTCACCAGGATCTCGGAGACCATCAGATCGTAGTCTCGTTAAGGTTAGTCTTCTGGTGTCTTATATCAGACGACACTTACAAATCATGAGACCTTTATGACCTTACAAGCTTACACCAAGCCAGTAATCTTGAAGCATCTAGACGTGTCTCTGTGTATTCAATATCTAGAAAATACCTCACCTTATTGCCAGTACTTCTCACTATAGACATCAACAACCACATGAATGGTGAAGGGTCAGAAAAGCCCCTAGGTGATGGCCGAAAACTTCACTGCAATTATATGAGAATCAGTTATTGATCCCCCAAAGCAAATCTTGTATTATGCTATCTTTAACATCCACTCAAATGGCCACCGAAAACCAGGGCCACATTACCTTACATCAGCGTCAGTTCTTCGGACCGATAGGTCCGTCTTCCATTTCGTAAAGGTCGGATAGCTTCCCCCACAGCTTCTCCATATATCATCCCATGGACGTAACAATCGCCAACGAGACGAAAGACACCGGATATCCGCACACAGCATAACGGCATTGCACAGCCATTGGATAAAGCTATCAAGTCTCCAGGTCACGCCGTCTCAAGCACCAAGCCGACACGATTCCCGACCGTAATGGCAAGCCGTCGGCGTCGGCACCTCGACACCATTCCCATCAATAACTTTCCAGCGTTGGTGCTGAACCACGCGTACATCTCCTCATCCTCGGTGGTTGGATAGTTCCCAATGAAATGCCGCATCTCGTGGTAACGTGTTTCGAAATCGCTTGATGCTAGCTGGCAGTCCTCTGCGGTATCAAATATTAGTGTTCTCCATAGAGTATCTTCTGCTAAGCGGCCTCGCGCGTTTCGTTCGCGGCTTGTAGCCAGCTCCTCACACTGCCTCAGCCAGCTTGAAATGTTAGAAATTTTCATTTCTCGGCGTTATAGGGAAGATATCGGTTTAATTAGTGATGGTATCAATCCTCGTTCCCTGCGGTATCAGTGTGTCGTTCTCGCCAAAGTGGGCAGAGACCCAGGATAAATGCGTCCTGACTCGCTGCTGGTACGTGGAAGAGCGCTCAGTACCACTATTTTCATGATGTCATTTCCTCTCTTCTGAACACGCCAATCAGTGACCCAAGAGGATAATTCTTGTGAAGAGATCTGTGTCTCGTCCTGGCCAAGACTTCCTGCAACCCATCTGCTACATCTATGTATACACTTCTCGCGGAACTGCGGTTGTCAATCTGCAACGTTGCAGGATTTTCTGAATGATTTGATCGCAAGCCCTTGGCGTCCTTTGCCAAACCAAGCAGAGCAAATACCCTGTCACGCAGATCTGTTGCCTCCGTAGATCTCGCCTCAAATGCCAGCTCTAAGAGACTATATTCCTTCGGATGCACCGTCGTGAGCAGCTCTCCAGCACCTCGTCTCCGACAAACTATACGGGAAAGACATGTGAGGCGAACAACACTTCAAACGCATGCCTGAAACGAATTCAGAGATACGCTCGCTTCCCACAGTAAACCACAGCAAATCTTGCGACCATGGCTTCCTGGATAATCCATACCATGCGGAACCAAGGGCGGCTGAGCAGTTCCCAGAGCGGTTCCTGGGCTGTACCATCAAGGCCCAAAATCACCCTTTGTCGGCTTCTTATCGAATATTGTGAGCTTTTCATGGACGTAGTCGAGAATATCGAAGACTGCGTCGACAGATTTGCTGCCGGCCCCAAGCCATATCACGACTCTTGTGTCTCGATAGATTTCAGTCATGTGCTAAATCTGCGCGTTCCGCTCATCGATGTTGCTCTGGTAGACCGCATCGACCCAGATCCCTTCATAGAGGTTCCGCGTTACCTCCACGACCTGCCCGTTGCACAAGATTGGGAGCTTGGATATTGCCGAACCCCATGTGTAAGAGAGCGCATGGTACTTTCTCCGACCATACGGATCTTCGGTGCAAAGTTCGTCAATGTTAAGACGGTGCAATGAACGGCATATAATACTGCGCGATTTTCCTGGAATAATACGTAATACTCGAATTTCGCCCTCATTCAACGGCTCGTACACGTACGGCTTGTGAAAATAGAGAAGCAAACCTGACGATACTTAAGTGTTTATCCCTTTCCCTAGTGCATTTCGTCCTATTGATTCTATTGGCCAGCCCTTATCGATAACAGTAGGACGGAATGCACCGATAGGTGCTTCAAGGATCAAAGAATAATTCTTACGCTACATCTATATGACAAGCCGTGATTGTATTAGTTTCAAAAGCTGCGTGTGTAATTGCGCGAACGGGCTGAGCTACGTCAACCGTTCAAGAGCGCTGAAAGGTGACTATTTCATGGTCAGCAACGCTCCCAAAGAAAGACCTTGTGTATGTGCATCTGTCAGATAATCTGTATTCTCTAAAGGCGTGGGTCACGTGCACGAGTCACGTGCACGAAGACACGTCACTGAAGACACGTCAGATTAAGGTCAAAAAGACACGATACAAGATCATCAATCAATCAACCCATTTCATCAATGAACTCATCTATTTAAACTTCGTAACAGTTATAAGCCCGGTCCGCCAACTTAAGAAGCTATCTAGCTATTACTCAATTATTTAAAGAAATTCTACCTTATTATCAGACTCTGATACCTTATTATTAAGACATAGACTCTAATAGAAATCCTACCTCAATCATTATAGGATGATTCTGACACAAGATTCCATAAGATTCCACAAGATTCCATAAGAAATCCTACCTTAATTGTTATAGGACGATCCTAACAATAAAATACCATCTTAAATCCTCCTTTACCTATTAGTTAAAATGACTCCACTAACGTTAAGTTTGTTAATAATAATTATCCTTAATAAGCTAGAAGACTGGGAGTAATGGCTATAGCAACTACAAGCCCTCGTGGACAAACGAATTTGGGCACACGTTAACCCTACTAAGGAAGCACCTTAAGAAGGTCTACTACAAAAACCAGCCTATCTAAAGGTTATAGATTTTAATAAGAATGCAACCTTATATGCACAGCTCTTAATAAATTAATAGAAAGCGTATAAGAACAGCAGATAATACTATAACTAGGATATAAAGTACTTCCTAAAATAGGAAGAGCATCTGCAACAGATATGCACCCAGATTACGTCCACAGTATTAATTTAGAAGAAGCTACTGCTCAACCCTTCCCTTATAGTCAAGGAATGGCTAATTCAGTTAAAAGAAGACACTAAGCCCTTAAAGAACTTTATAATAAGGAAGGTATAGCTGCAGTATATAGAGTTACTTAAGGGGCTTAAGTAGACAAAGGTTACCTAGTGGCTTAACTGATGGGAGCATGCAATAAAGATAGTAGAGAAGCACGATCTTCTATAGATAACCAATAGGATCTAGCTAATGGACCTTATAAATGCAATACAACCTATAAGCGAAACCTATTTTGTTCTGTACACAAAGTAGGCAAATAATACCAAAAAGGCTCTCTTATTAGAATACCATAAAGTAGTAATAGAGCTATAAGAAGCATTCCAAAACCTTTCTAAAGCCGTACCTATGACGGCAAGAGGGAGTGCATTTAATATAGACTTCGTAGGAGAGCCCAAAGAGGGTATCTCTATTACTACTAAAGTCTAAAAAGGAAAAGGGAACAGCTTATCTCGCAGCCGAAAAAGGGCAGGTATAAATTTAACTAAAGAGACGTCTTCCAAAAGGTTAAAGAACCTCAAATGCCTAGTATGCGATATAAGGGGACATACCCTTCCTAACTGTTAGTATCTATTTAAGAGCAAAAGGCCTAAGGGATTTAAAGCCGTAGGTATATATATAAAAAGGGTACTTATAAAGGTAGAGCAAGACAAGGATCTAGCTGCCTAAGTAGAACAACTTAAGCTTAAGGAATTAAAGGTTAATAAAGCTTAACAACAATAGAAGACAGTTAAGATTAAGGGAGAAGCCAATGCAATATTCCTAGAATTGTATCACACCGGTTAACTCCATCCATTAAAGCTATTAACCATTTTTAACTCAGGAACCACTCTCTATATCTTTAATAACCTCTCTTGTTTTTATAATTTTAGGAAAGCTCTAAGATATAAATATGTTATCGCCGGCAGCTTAGAAGTGCCTATACTAGGTTATAGTAATATTACTATCTAGGTTACAAAACCAGATAAGAGTAAGGGAATCCTACATCTTAAGGACGTTACCTTTTATACGGACTTTAATACAAATCTAGTGTCATTCCGTCTACTTTAAAAATAAGGGCTCTACTAGGATAATAAAGGAGACAATAATCTACTAGTTTGAAAGAATAATACAATCCTATATTAAATGGAAGAATGTTATAGACAACAGACTATTAAATACGTCCGACTAGGAAGTCTATTAGCATTTAATATAAGCCAACTGCTACGCCGCTAACGGAAGCGCAGAGCATTGTTAAGAGACGCTTGTCTAGATTTAAAAGGTAATACGCATCTATAGCATCTACGTCTAGGTTATCTAGGACCTATAAGCCTTTATTATCTAGGTCTTAACGCCCTAGGAGTTAAGCTTTAAGGCCCTAAGACAATGGAATGTTAATACTGCAGTCTTGCCAAAATTAAGCGTTAGGTCTTAAGAAGGTTCTTAGAACAGAAAATTAATAAACCCTATTTTAACCTCTATATTAACTAGACTAACCTTAAGGAAGCGTATACCGGATTTGTATAAATTATGCTTATCTATAACACCTTCTCAGAAAGATCCTTTCTGTATTTTATAATAACGCATAGTAAGGAGAAGGAGACACTATAAGTGCTTAAAGATTTTATCTAATGGATTTATCTAAGGCATAACCTTAAAGTTAACACTATTAGATTAGACAATAAGCTAGGGAGAAGGAGAACCCTTAAATGGCTACAGATATAAGGGATTACATTTAAGGCTTTGGCGCCATATACTTAAGCTTAGAACAGTACCGCTGAATGCTTAGGGGGTGTAATTATTAAGAGAGCATAAGCAATAAGAATTGCTGCTAATCTACCACATAACCTATAGAATAAGATAGTTAACTATATAGTCTACCTTTAAGATTAAACGCTATAGGAAAGCAATAATTGGAAATCACTATATAAGAGGTTCTATACCTTCCTAGCCAATGGGTTAAGAAAGCCACAACTAGTGTACCTAAAAGCCTACAGCTGTAGGGCGTATATAATAACGTTAAATGCCCAGCTAAAGAAGAAAAGGCTAAGCAAGCTAGATCCGCGAGCCTACATCGGCTACCTTATTGGCTATAACTCTACCAATATCTATAGGATCTAGATCCCACATAAAGGTATTATTATCTCTACTAGGGACATTATCTTTAATGAAAAGACATTCTTTAACGGCAAGTGAATGGATATCTTAAAGGACCTACACACTAAATTAGACACGCTAATTAAGAAGATTTAACTCCCTAATACCCTAACTAAGAATAAGGTCCTTCTGGAAGACAATAAAGAAATATTTAAACCGTCAATTTAAGAGGAAGACAATAACAACGTTAATGAGCTAGTTTAAACCTTTAATAAGTTAGCAGATCTTAAGCTTGCAAGAGCTCTTAAATATACATATTATACACCACCTCCAATAGAAGAAGATAAAGAATCTCTATATGCCTTTTACGTTAAGTATCCTATAAAGTCAAATATACAAGGTACTAATTAGGACATTGTTAGCTAAGTAGGAGACAGGTTTTACACTTAGGGGGTATTTAATAACTTAGTTAAAGACTTGTTTAAGGAAGCCTACAATAATAGGTTTAAAGACTTTATTACTAAAATGATTACATTAGCCTATTAAGGCGCCTTCTTAGCAGGAAGGAAGTTTAACCTTAACAGTTAACTTAACGACAGTAAGCTAAAATTAGGCAGAATATATAATGTCAGATTATATAGGAAGAACTTACCTCCGCCACCTTAGTTAATCCATAACCTTAATACGCATCCTCTTTAAGATTAGTTCTAGGAAGCTTAATAAGCCTACCTCCAATCCCATTATTAAATAAGGTTATTTTAAGAAACAGAAAAAAAGTATATAAAGGGATAGTAGATCCTTAGCTTAATGTGGGTGTTTATCTATAAGACAGATAAGCACAGATTTCTCTAGAAATGTAAGGCATGCTTAGTAGTATGCGGAAATTAATAGGCCCTAGGAGACCTACCTACAAGAGCTACTATATTAGCTAGTATAACCTTCCAAACCCTTATGGCGATCACTGCAAAATTCAACCTAAAGACAACACAGATAGATACAGTTAATGTGTTTATCTATTATAATCTTAATAAGGTTATCTATATAAAGCTACTACCAGGGTTTAATAAAGAAAAGACAGACAAAGTACTACACTTAAGAAAAGCCTTATATAGACTATAATAATCACTACTATTATGGCAGAAGAATCTTACAAGCTTATTAAACAAATTGGGCTTTAAAGAGGTACCTTAGGAGCCATATATTATACTAAAAGGTAGAATAGTCATCTTCTTCTATGTTAACGATATTGTCTTCTGCTACCAAAAAACAGATAAGAAGAAAGCTTAAGAAGCAATTAAGGAGCTATGCAAGGAATACTAGATGAGTATCCTTAGCAAGCTAAAATGGTTCCTAGAAATCTACGTGCTATATAATTATAGCTAAAGGCTCCTATAGCTATCCTAGGAAGCCTATATTAAGAATATAGCTAACTAATATAAGATAGATCTTAAAGGGCATCTTCTAGACACTCCTATAGCAGAATTGGAACTCCTCCCTACTAATTACCAATTAATCCGTCTAACGCTTCCATCCCCTAATACAGACCTATTAGTCCATCCTATATCCCTACCAGCCTCTATAATACTATATTAGAGAAAATTAGGTTTAGTACTCTATACAGCCACTACAATATGTCCAGATATTGCTTTTGCAGTATTACAGCTGGTAAGGTTTAATTAGAACCCAAGCTAAGAGCATTATTAAGTGGTAGACAGAGTTATCTAATACCTATATGGCACAAGAAGTAGAGCAATCTGCTATAGAGGAGATAAGGAAGGAATAAATAGTAGAGGGAAAGATAAAGGAATACGTAATAAAGGACAAAACAATAGAAGAGACAGTAGAGGTAAAGTGTAATTATTTATCTATGCCAGTAATGCATTATTCGCGGACAACTCTATTAATAGAAAGAGCTTATAAGGATATATTATAAAGCTATTTAGGGGGCCAATCGCCTAGAGAGCAAATAAGTAGGGTATAGTTACAACGTTAAGCATAGAAGCTAAGTTATTAGCCCTATTACAAACAGCAAAGGAAGCTATCTTTATTAGTAGGCTGTTTAAAGTAATAACGTTACGCCTAAACAAGCCCTTAATTATTAAATGTAATAATATATAGACAATCTAACTAATTATAGAAGATACGGCAAAGCTAATTACAAAGCTCTAATATGTTAACATTTATTAATACTGGCTATGTTAGGAATACGTAATAAGATAAGTATAATTTTAATAGACAGTAATAAAGGAGATAATTACTAATGGACTTATAAAGGCCCTACCTAAGCAGAGGTTTTAAAGCTTCATTAATATAATCAGGATGGTGGATATTAAGGAGTAGCTAGATAAGAAGAAGCAACTAGAGGACCTAAGGGACAGTATCAGAGCAAGACGGAAGGATTTAGATAAAATTACAGTTTAATTGACTCATTAACGGACACAAGAAGGTGGCTAGCTTTAACCTCAAAGAGCTTAAAGCTAACAGGGTGTGTTAGATAATCTGTATTCTCTAAAGGCGTGGGTCACGTGCATGAGTCACGTGCACGAAGACACGTCACTAAAGACACGTCAGATCAAGGTCAAAAAGACACGATACAAGATCATCAATTAATCAACCCATTTCATTAATGAACTCATCTATTTGAACTTCGTGACAGCATCAGGTGCTAACGAGGTCGAAAATACCTACTAGAAATTAATTAAGCACTGGGTCTCGTCCAGGAGGTAAGACATTTTGTTACACGGGAACGCAGTTGTATGGTGTGTGTGACTCCGTAAGGTGGAGTTGTCACGAAGAACAAATCTACACCACCCTAGCGCATCTCGCTGTAAGTGCCTTATTAGCGCTGCCGATCATTCAGAGAACGCCGTCTGTTTTACTAGGTAAAATAGGGTTAGTCTCCGACGGATTAGCATCAGACTTGCTAATAAGCAAGCAAGCAAGCAAAACACCTATCTGCTTGCTTGATTGCCCGATTTGGAAGCCCTCTGCTTGCTTACTTACTTATTGGCCTTAAAATTACATCTACTTGCTTGCTAATTACTTACTAAGATAGTATAAAATTTAAAGTTCTATAGAATTTAAAGCTCTATAAAAATCCACTATAGCTTTACCTAGTAGTAGTATATTGCCCACTAAGCTTCTCTACTATTAATTAATTGTAGTATAAGCTTATTTGCGCAGCTTGGAGGTAGTTTATAAGGCAGACGTGGTTAAGGTAGACGCGGTAAAGGCAGCGCGTATATTATAATCTTGGCGTAATATAGAGGATTAGGAGGTAATAGAGGAAGGTATAATAGCTAATAAAGGAGTAGCTACTATACCTTCCTCTACTACTTTTTAATTCTCTATACTATGCTAAGATTATAATATACGCGCTGCCTTTACTGCGTTTACCTTAACTATATCTACCTTATAAACTGCCTCCAAGCCACGTAAATAAGCTTATACTATAATTAATTAATAGTGAAGGAGCTTAGTGGGTAATATACTACTACTAGGTAAAGCTATAGTGGATTTTTATAGAGCTTTAAATTCTATAGAACTTTAAATTTTATACTATTTTGGTAAGCAATTAGCAAGTAAGCAAGTAAATAAATATAATTTTAAGGCTAATAAATAAGTAAGTAAGCAGAGGGCTTCCAAATTAGGCAATTAAGCAAGCAGATAGGTGTTTTGCTTGCTTGCTTACTTATTAGCAAGTCTAAATATGGCTGTTATAGCCAGTAGAGGCTTGTACGCGCTTTTAACGCGGTACCTCTAGTTCTGCTAATAAAGGTAGAAAACAATCTTTATACTAAAGCCAGAGAGTTTAGAAGGCAGCGTCACTACTAATAATCCAGTTAGGCCTATCCTTCCACGCGTTCTAATAGAAGCGTTTAAAATAAAGATATAGAAGGACTGTAGCGTAATATACTGGAGTATCGTCAAGCTTAAGGTAGTAGTTATTTAGCTTTGCCTAGACCGCGTTTAGATTAATTATAAAATAATCCTCTATGGCTTCCTAATTTGGATAGTCCTCTATTATAGCTTTAGTAACATAATCCTTCTTTTCTTTAAAGACTTTAAGCAGCTAATTAAACATAGGAATAATGTAACGGAACCTTATAGCAGGAACTACGGTAGGTCCTATTATTAGGCTGGGTATATAGGTAAGAACAAGTCAATAACATAATAACAACTAGTGGAGTGGTTGCCCAACAGATTAGCTCCAATTGTATTCTAAGATTTACTACAAAGAGAGAACTATCTAGGTAGAAACTATAGTCCTTTAAATACACAACCGTACACCTAAGAAATCCCTTCGCTCTATAAAGTACGTGTGCTCTATATACTTTATATAAATTATATAGATTATATAGATTATATAGATCACACTATGTAACCTTAGCTACTATTCCTCATTACATAGTTCCACTAGATCTATTCTGGACTGTGCCTATATTAACCAACTAGCTTCCTCCAACTCTTCTCTAAGTAGTTATAACATTGTACTTAAAGCGTCCGTAACACTATCTCCCTCCTCTTTATCTTTGTCCTTAAAGATTCCTAACATCTCTAAGTTATCTTACTAGAGGTATAATATCTATTTAATTAATTTAGTTAATATCCTTACTTATTATACCCTTTAAGGTCTCTAAACCCTCGGCCTCTTCTTCTACGGCTCGCCGCTCTTATACTATTGCCGCAATATTGTTACTTAGTAAGATTATACCATCTCTATGTTCTTATTATGCGAAAGAGGGGTTGGTTTATATTGCGCTAGTAAGTCCTTTATCTTGGCAACCCTTCTCCTATTTAGAATGCACTAGAGTAAACATTTAATTATCCTATAATGTTTACTCTATCTCTAATACTAAGTATACGCGTCCACGGTCGAAACTTTAGACTTTTGGAGCTCTTGCTGCACCCGGCCCAAAAAGACCAAACCAACCAAAAGAACCCTGAAAAACACCCTGATAATCTCCTAAGATGCATACATCACAGGGGAGGCACAGGTGGAACGACGGTGGTACGCAGTCGCGCGCGACCGCCAGACCTATACCCAACAATGGCCCCCCACAACAACAACAAGGACGGGCGAATACCACACCAGAAAGCGGAAATACCCTAATTAAGAAGGCATCTAACAAAATATAAAGCCTATTAGACGCGTCTAGTATCTAGAACTATAGGGGAGCATCTATTAGCTATTATAAACTAATACAGCTAGTAGAATGGCTCTAGTCTAGCAAACCTTAGGCGCCCCTCTAGTAAACCCTTAATTAAATCCTCTAACAGCTAAATAAAATTAAAGATAAATAAAACCCCCCCCTATAGGCAAACCGCACCTAGGCCACCATAGCTATGCTTCTATAGTATAGGGAACCTACCCCCCTAAAAACAATAACTGGGTATATAATCATAATATAACCAAATATAGAAAAGGTAGAGGAACTTAGGGGATAATTAGAAATAGAAGTTCTTATAGAGATTTACAAGAAGGTCCATAACGCCGTCACAGTCTAATACCTTAGGAGTGGAGATATTAGAGTCACCCTAAAGGACCAACAGGTAAAGGAACGGGCTATAAGGGCAGGGGACAGGCTAGGAGAGCGTATTAGCATAAAAGTGCTTTATAAAGATTACCCAGTTAAAGTCCTATCGGTTCCCATAAGCCTTAGGGTAAAAAGGGGACGCTAGGCAGACAATACAGTAACTATATAGGAGATAGTAAAATAAACAGAACGCCTTATACCAGGACTTATAATTACCCAGATCTAATAGCTTTAACAGGAAAATATAAACTAAGCATATAATAAGAATAATGAGAGGATATAAGGGGCGCTAGAGACTTACTAGGGAGATAATAGACAAATACATAGCTTCTTTATTGTTAGCGTATATATACTAGGAATGCAAAAACTTCTTATCCAAAAAGGAATAATTATAAATAGCCTTATATACAACACAAGGCTTTATAACTACAGACTACGCCTAGAACGATGTTATCGCTATATATAATAGGGACATACCCAGTCCACATACGCAGCATAGGTATGCTACGGCCACTGTGTAGGCCCCCACGATATAAGACAATGTATAAATTAAGACTAAATAAAATGCGCGAACTGTTACTAAAGCACATATAAGGCGTGGGAGAGAGAAGACTGTATTAAATATAGGAGACGGAAGGAAAGGGCTTAACAACTACAGGAATAACTGCACGCTAGGTTATATAAATGGAAACAACAGGCAATAAGCTAGGGGGACGCAGGTGTCTTCCTAGCGTTTCCTACCTTTAATACTAGGGGGCTAAGCCAGCCATCCCAAGCCTTAACGGGCTAAAAGCGACGCTGTGTAACATTACTAGACTAAATAGGGACATAAGGGACATATAGGACACAAGGGAGAGGACGCCCAGTAGGAAGACCCCTATGGACGGCTATAGTAAGTTTAAGGCCAGAATAATTAAGAATTAGATTTAATATGGCAAATATAATATACGCAGCTAGCTTATAAGGGGTATATAGCCAACCAGCAAGAATAGGGGAAGAACTAGAGGTAATAACAGACTTAGATTTAGAAAGGCTAGTAGGAATATAAGATACAAAAATAGAAAGCTCTATATAAAATAAGTAGTGGCTAGGGAGTAAACACAGGAGACAAAAGTTCTAAATATTTTAAAGAAAGTAGAAATGGAAGAAGCAAGGAGCAAAGGAGAGGCAAAGGACCCCTATTAGGGGTCCGCCACTTAACTATTATATAGTATAACTGCGGCAATACAAACCACCGTTTAGTAAGGCCCCTACTAGATAGTCTAGACCTAGAGAAATACTATATTCTTACTATATAAGAGCCATATTATAATACCTATATATAATTAATATACTACCCCTAAGGATTCTAGCTCCTATATAAACCAAAAGCAGCCACACATATATGCTTTATAATCAGCAAAAATATCAGCCTTGCCTTATAGTTATAGTAGGCAGTTAACCCAGATATTATAGTTATAACTATCTAGATATACAGGGGACTAGTATAAATCATTAATATCTATAACCCTAGGGTTAAAGGGGTAGCATAGATAGAGAACATTATATCTGTAATAAGCTTGCTAGAAACTAAACACATAAAGTCTATTTTATTAGGAGACATAAACCTCTACCACCTATAGTGGGGGGGCATCTATGTTGCTGCCAATTAATAGGTAGAGTGCCTACTAAGAGCTATAGACAATGGGGGCCTTAAGCTAGCTACCCCCCTAGGTGCAATTACATAGTAACAGGGTACTGCTAAAAGTACAATTGACCTTATAATTATAGACGAAAACCTATACTAGAGACTTAAAAGGTGCTCCCCCAAAGAAGAATAGGCACTTACCTTAGACTATATCCCTATCTAGATATAACTAGATCTAGATATTAAGGCGCAACTAAATAGCAAAAAATACGCAATAAGGAAGCTTAATATAGATAGCTTCCTTAATATAATTAAATAACAACTCCAAGACCTAGAAGAAATCCACCCAATACTAAATAAGCAAGGCTTATTAGCTACCCCCAAGGAAATTAATTAAAGACTAAAAAGGATCTAGGCAGCAGTTAAAAGTGGGCTAAAAGAGCACTACCCAGTTTTAAAACTGGGCCCCTACGCGTGACACGCATGGTCCGTATAGTGCGCGGCCCTTATAGCCAGCCAACGACGAGTAAGGAGGAAATATATAAGCAGCCATAATTCTAAGGACGAGAGACAATATAAAGACATAAGAAACCAGCTAAAGAATACCCTAAGAAAAGAAGCAAGGAATAACTAGAGACAGTTTATAAACAAACACACTACTAACCTAAGTCTCCCCTATAACAAGGGCCTTTGGACCATAGCAAAATAGGTAAAGAAAAAGGTAAAACGCCTAGTAGAAGATCTATACCTACCACCCCTATAAAGAGCAGGCAAACTATAGGCTATAAGTAACAATAACAAGAAGACAAAGATCCTTATAAAAAGATTTTTCCCTTAATCGGCTCTAGCAGACCTTAGTAACATTACTAGTAAAATACCGGTAACTCGCCTAAGGGTTAACAGCAACATAATAACTAAAGAAATAGCCAGAACCATTAGCCGCCTCTTAAATAATACAGCACTAGGACTAGATGGGATCCTAAATAAAGCCCTAAAGACCTATAGACCACTTATAGCACCTTAGCTTACAGATATAGCCAAAATATGCTTTATAATAGGCTACTACCTATAACTTAGAAGATCCATAACAATGGTTATCTTATAAAAAGAAGGCAAAGTAGACTACTTAATCCCAGGAAGCTACCGCCCTATTACCTTAGAAAACACCCTAAGCAAGATCTTAGAAAAGGTTATAGTAGACCATATAGCAGACACAGTAGAGGAACACGCCCTACTACTACAAAGCTAAATAGGGGCAAGAAAGAATTGCTTAACGCTATTAGCACTTATACTACTCACTACTACCATTAAAACTACATGGGCTATGCGAAAGGACTTTGTAGTATCAATACTTAGCCTAGATATTAGCGGCGCCTACAATAATATACCCTATAAGCGTCTCCTATACATCCTTAGGGCAAAGGGCTTCCTAGAATGGATTATTCAGTTTATTTAAGGATTTACAGGCCAGAAAGAAATGTTACTAGTCTTTAGCAGATACCAGAGCCCCCCTATTACAGTCGCAATAGAAATACTATAAAGATTACCTCTATCGCCTATACTCTTCCTCTTCTTTATAAGCAACCTACTTAACACCTTTAAAAAAGGGGCGACCTAGGGGATAGGCTTTATTGATAATATAAACCTAATTATATATAGGCCAATAGCCGCAGAGAACTGCAGGACACTAGAGAAAGCCTATAACACCTATATAGAATAGGCAAGACAACATAGAGTCTAATTCTTACCAGAGAAATACCAGCTAATTTATTTTATAAGAAAACGTAACCAATCTACAGATCTTTAGCATATAATCCATATCTAAGGCTTTAGGGGTCAACTGGTTTAAGGCCTAAGGGTATTAAGAGTATAGGTAGACAGCAAGCTCTGGTAAAGCATATATACGGCGCAAGCGGCCCATAAGGGCCAAGTATAGTATATTGCCATATCCAGAATTGTTAATTCTATATAGGGTCCATGCTTCTAGAGGTCACGCCTACTATACACAGCAGTTGTCCGGCTAACCATAACGTATAAATCTAGCATTTGGGCCACTAGAGAAACTAAGAAAGGCCCCCCTAAATCACTCCTTAAACCACTCTAAAAGGTCCAAACAGCCTACCTTAGGAGTATAACAGGCGGGTATAAGCAAACGGCCACAGCACTGCTCAAGAAGGAAGCCAATATTCCCCCCCTATAACTATATATTAAAGCCAATACAATATAAAGGGTGCAAAAGGAACGCAACTCTAATGTTATAAAGTATATCAAGACACGCCTAAATAAACTATAAAGGGACCCTAGGGTGCCCTATAGGAGAAGGAACTAACAACCCCAAAGTAGGGAAGATATATTAGGAAAACAGGTAGAGAAAGTAGAAGAAGAATAGTGCAGCGCTAGGGCCTAGGCCTATATAGAGGAGGAAGGGAGACGCGTAAAAGGCCAGTAAAAACAACAGCAAGAGAGAAAGGAGCCAAAGTAGAGCACAAAAGAGTACTAGAAAACCATCTACCACAATATAATACTGGTTGGACTGACGCTAGAGAGATAAATAGAAGTCAAAGGTATAGAGGCAGACTTAGGCAAGGGGAACCCAAGCCATAGCATAGGTAATGCTATAGGGGGTAAATACCTAAGGGCTCCAAGAGGGCCTAATAAAGGCAGAAAATATAATAGCAACACTCTTAAGGACAGGAATAATAGGACTAAAAGATTAGCTTCACTAGGTAGGTATCCCAGTAGGTAGCCTAAGGTGTAAATATAGCTGGCCAAAACAGACACCAAAACACATAATACTATTATGCCCCTTACGCACCAGCCAAGAAGCAATGCTCTCAGCAGCTAGCATAGAAAACTATAATACACTACTCTCAACACAGAAAGGCCTCAAGGCGGCTACCTGGTGGCTTATTGGCCAAAATATACTAGACCAGTTCCGGGTTACAAAGGAAATAGCAATAGAAAGCAAAGGGGCGAGTAATAGGCGCCCCCTAATAACTCTACAGGAGTAAAGTATAGTATATAATACTAGCGCGTCTATAGGTTTATTACGGCAGCAGTAGTTCCCAAGGAGGTCAAAAAGTAAGGTAGTAGAGCACCACTAGTGACTTACAGGCGACTCGCAAGCGAGCCCCAAAAGGCGGGGAGACGGATCACGGGGTTTTCTCAAATAGAGTTTTCTCCCTACATATATATAAGGAGTAGTCCGCGTAGGCCTAACAGGGATCCAAATCGGACGTTAAGCAATGAATAATAATAATAAGTATACGCGTCCTATAACTCTTAATAGTCTTTAAGTTCCCTTATTAATTTCCCTTAGGGTCTTGTATTTAATCTGCTACTATAAAGCTTAATAATAAGCTTTTAAGCGCTTTAGGTAAAATTTGTTATCTTTAAGATAAGGACTATACTTATGCTAAGAGAGTAAGGGAAGAGGAGCATTAAGCCCTCAAAGCGCGCGCTTTGGCTTATACCCATCTTTATTATCTTAAATAAGTTTGTAAAAAGGGTTGTTTTAAGGAGTAGAAACTTATTTAATAGGGTCTGTCTAAGCTAGGTAATAAGAGAGTAACATCTCTAGAGAAGGAAACAGTTCTAAGTAATATAGCAGTTGCTCCTCCTAAGTCCCCCTTAGGTAGTTCATCCTTTAGTAATCCTTTTTTAATACTCCCTAACCTACTTTTTTCTAATACTTTTATACCTTTCCCATAGCATTCTCTAGGTTGCTTAGTAGTTCCTAAGTAGTCTTACTATAGCCTATCTACTTTACTTTATACTATATTTTATTATCTACATCCTTATAACTAATAATCTTTAAAACTTGCTATTTATCTTCTTCCTGTCCTCTATATATGTCTACTTTATATACTAGTAGCTTAATATTCCTATATACTGGCTCTAGCATTATAATATACTATATAGGGTAGATCTTTATTTTAGCTAGTAAGTTTAACTTAAATATAACTAATAAAATTCTTTTTATAATTTTAAAAGGTCCTAGTCTAATATAGTCCAATTTCTTACTTAGTTATTAACTCTTAAAATTTTTATGTAGTAGCCATACTTTATCCCCCTCCTTAAGATCTGGTCCCTTAGATCTCTTAGCATTATAGTACCTTTTTATTTGTTTTTATACTAATTTAGCTATGTCTGTAAGGTCTATATAAAGATTTATTAAAGTCTCCATTCTTTCTTTAGCTGTGCTACTTATCTTCTTTACTTAATATGGCGATAATAATATTCTTAGCTCGTATCCGTAATTCGCCTTAAATAGTAATGTTCCCATTCCTTCTTATAGTGTTGTATTATATATAAACTATATAACTAGTAATAATAATACCTAATTGTTTTGTGCATAATTAATATAGTGCCTTAGATACTGTTCTAGTGTCTAGTTTAATCTTTTTATTTATTTATCTGTCTGTGGATAATATACTATAGAGGTTACTACGCAAACTCCTTATTCTACTAGAAATACTTCCTAAAATACTGCTATAAATCTTGGATCTCTATCTAATATAATCTTATCTAGTGCTCCGTGCTTTATAAATACTTCCTTAACATAGGTTCTAGCAACATCTTCTGCTAATATCTCTTCTATGCATGCTATAAAGTATCCCCACTTTATAAGCTTATCTACTATTACTAAGATTATATTATGATCTTGTTCTATAATAGGATCTCTTAACTTTAGTAACTTAATAATAAAGTCCTATAATATAACTTCCTATGGTCTTTCTAGTATTTTAATAGGTTGTAGCCCTCCATATAGCTTATGCCTTATTAGTTTGTTCCTCTAGCAATCTAGATATTCCCTTATAACTTGTCTTACTAGTCCCTAAATTCCTTAAATAATATACTCCTCTTAAAGTCTTAACACTAAGCCTATAGCTCCGTTATATCCTTATATTAGTTCCCTATAAAATAACTTAATAAACTTCTTTACTATAGATCTTGGAACATAAGTTGCTTCTCTATTTTTATACTAATCTAAGTCTGGATCCTCTACCTATACTTCTTAGATCTTTTATATCTAATCACTCTTAGGTAATTTGTAGATCTAACTTTCCTTGGTTGCTATAATCTTTAGATAATTATACCTAATTAATTTGTTTTAATCCTTTTGCAATAAAGCCCCTAATGGCTTCTTATTATTTTATAGTTTAGCCTTTCTACTTAGAGCGTCCGCTTGTGTATTATCTATACCCTTAATATGCTAAATTTTAAAATGGTATTTTATAAGCATTTCCGCCTATCTAACCTGTCTTTAGTTGAGTTCCTTGGTTATTAGGAATCCTATAAGGTTCTTATAGTCTGTCTTAACTATAAATAGTTTCTCTGTGCCTTGTAAGAATACTCTCTATTCCTTTAATACTATAACTATACCTAATAACTCCTTATTGTAGATGTTATAGTTTAGTTCTAGTAGTGTTATCTTCCAACTATAATACGCTACTGGATGCCATGCGTCCTAATACTTCTATAGTAAATATGCTCCTAGTGCGAAGTCTAATACATCTATCTTAATAACCATCTCTAACTTTGGTTAATAGATCTTAAGGATTAATTCCTAGGTAAATAACTCTTTTAGGTTTTAGAACAGCTTCTTCTACTTACTACCCTAAATCTATAGTTCCTCCTTCTTTATTAATCGCGTAAATGGCTTAATACTTTTCAACCACTGCGCTATAAACCTCCTATAGTAATTATAAAACCCTAGGAACAATTTTAACTACATAACATTCTCTAGTTTTTGCCAACTTACTATAGCTTTAACTTTCTTTAGGTCTATACTGATTTTTCCTAGTTTAATAATAAATCCTATAAAATTGGTCTTTCTTGTAAAGAACTTGCATTTCTTAATTACTACTAGCATCTATTCTTTTTATAGTCTCCTTAAGACCCATTTAATATATTCTTTATATTCTTCTTTATTCTCTAAGTAGATAATAATACTGTTAAGATATACCATAATAAACTTATTAAGGTATTCTCCTAATATACTGTTAATTCACTTCTAGAATATTACTAGTGCATTTATAAGCTTAAATTGCATAACTAATGGCTTATATAGTCCTTCCTTTAACCTAAAAACTGCTTTCTATTTATTGCCTTCCTTAATCCTAATCTAATAATACGCCTATCTCAGATCTATCTTCGTAAAGATCTTTACATTGCCTATCCTATCTTAGATTTCGCTAATTAAGGGTAAAGGATACCTATCCTTCCTAGTAATGCTGTTTAACTATCTATAGTCTATACATATCCTAAGTTTTCCATTTTTCTTTAGGATAAATAGTACTGGATATCCCACTAATAACTGCAATGGTCTAATATATCCCTTTTATAAGTTCTTCTAAACAAACTCTTTAAGCGCTACTAACTCTGTTTTAGTAAGCTTGTAGATTAGAAAGAACTTTAGACTTATTCCTTCTTCTAATTCTATCTTATAGTCCCATACTATATACTTTAACAGCTTTTTACTTTCTGGTAACTATAACTTTTTTCTATACTTATAGTATCTCTTTAGTATATAACTTAAGCTTCGCTTAGTCTCTTTGTATGTCACTCTAACCTAGTACTATACCAACTTAGTCTATTATCGCACTTTATATTATTAAGTATCTCTAATACTAACCTAACCTATAACCCAATTGATCTTTAAATTGTATTCCTATAACTAAGGCATTTCTAGTATTGCCTTGTCCTGTCCCAATAGTAGAATATTAAAAGATATTCTTACTAGTTTCCCTTTAATAGTTAACTAAATAGGTCCTATTTTAAGATTAATAATACCTCCTCTATAGGCTATCTAATCTCCTAAAATTGTTATAAGTGGATATAGATATTCCTTTTATCTGTATGGTAACCCTATCCTTTCCACTGCTTTTAGTGATATATGGTTCCTTATTGCTCCACTATCTACTAACGCTTTAAACTGCTAATCTTACCACTTAACTTATAAATTTAGGTGTTGTCCTTAAATTCCTTTAAGAGTTTAAGGCTTTACCACTAGTTCCCTCTAGTCCTATAGGCCTCCCCTTTTCCTAACTATTAGCTGCTAAATCCTACTTATACTTAGTCCACCTTAGGCCAATACTTAGTTTATTTCTTTTCCTCTATATGCTATAGATAAGTATTCTCTAGGCACTCCCACCACTATTATCTATCTAGGTACTCTTCCGTAAGGAATCTTCCTAGTTAAAGTATTAAGTCCCCTTAGCTTTGCACTTCTACTAGGTGCCATCTATATATATACTTAGCGTCTCTAAACCGCTTTTCCTTTAATGCCTAATATATTCTTACTAGGTATTTCCGGTTCTTATCCTTTGGTGCTCTATATATATTATATATATTATCCATATAAGCTATTTACAATAGTATATAATGCGCTGCATATTTTAGGTTAACTCTTAGCTTATCTTTACTTTTAAGTTTAAACCTATACCTAGTTAACCTAACCACTAGTATCTCTGCTGCGGGTACTAAGATTTATTACTTACTTCTCTAGTCCTAGGATCCTTCTTCTAGGTTCCTTAACATTATAATTAATGCTCCTTTAATATGACTTATGCGTTTCTCTATAATAGGTTAGTCTTAGACTACCTTCTTATTTAGCTATATATAAAAGTCTTCCCATTTATTGTTATATTATTGCCTATACCACTTTCTATATAACTGGTTTAGTGTATATAGTTTATCCATAAGAAAGTACCTTATTATCGCTGTGTTATAACATCCCTTAGTGTATCTTTCTTTAAACCTAACTAGAATGTCTAGATCTTCTTTTTATTCCAGTTTATCTAACCACTTTGCCCTAAGTGTCCCTATACTAGGCCTATTAGTGACTCTTTATATAGGTGCTCTGTCCCTTATATAACCTATTATAGCTAATCTCTTATCTAGCTTTTGCTCTTGCTATATAATAATCCTTTATCTAAACTTATCCATAGTTTCTTGTTTTCTACATCTTGTAGCTAGATCCTTAAGGTCATCTTGCTTCTTAATCTTGGTATTAACTTTTTAATCTTTAGGCTAAACACTACATTTACCTAAAATTGCTATGGTCCTTATTTGTTTATTAAAATCTTGGCTTTCTACTAACGTTCTTACTTATTCTCTAAACTCTTAGTCTCTAAACTTGCATCCTATACTTATTTGTTTGTTACTAAACTAAGTTACTACCCTTTCCTATTAGTTTTTGTCTATTATAGGTTCCTAAGCTGTCCTTGTTACGTCTTATAAGTCTAAAGCCTTCTATATCTCTTTATAAGAATCTTAGACCTATAGCCTTTTACCTTTTATAAGTGGTAAGCTAGCACTAGTAGTTGTCTACTTGCTTAATTATCTTTAGATATTACTCCTTCCATCTTATAAAGTAATAGAAATTATATCTAATGGTGTTATAATACCCATTACTAATCCGCGTTTTGTAGTGGTTTTAGTCTCTACTTCTATTACATTATTAAGGTTTAAGTGCTCCTAGTTAGCCTCTTTTTTATCCTTATTGCTAATAATTAATAAATACTCTAACTCTATTATCATTATTGCTAATCTTTGTCTATATATTACTGTAATATCTTAATCTAGCTTATAGAGTTAATCTTATTCTTTATCTAACTCTCTAGTTCCTTTAAGTCCTCTTAACTCTAGCTCTTATAGCTAATAGCTTGCGTTATACTTAGCGTCCTTATAAATTTGGTATACGTTGTTATAATAAAACGCGAAGTGTCTAACCGTACACTCCTTGGTCCCACACAATATCCTTATATTTACATTATTATACTCTAACAACCTAGTACCCCTTACTATGTGGTTACTCTAACTACCTCTATAGTCTCTGGTGAAATAACCTTATTTTCCATAATTTATATAAGCTCTATCTTTAAACCATTTCTCTTGTTATAGAGTCCGCCTAAACATCTTTTACTACTAAGATCTCTGGTTTAGCCTTTACTCCCTAGTCCTTTAATTACTTAATCCTTAACCTCTAGATTTCCATAGTTTCTTTATCTATCTCTTAGATTCTTTAGTACCGCTTAGGTCCATTAGCTCTGCGCCATTTTATAGTTTTTAACTCTATGTCTGCTAATACGTACTCTGCGCCTTATACAACTATAGAACTCTGTCTTGCCCTTTTTTAGCTTGTTCCCTTTAATAGATCCTATTATTAATCTTTATTAACTAATCTATTAAGTCTTATAGACTTTCCACATCTTCCATTAGGATAATTGCATCCTAAACTTTAGCCTTAAGTCCTTATTTATACTGTGCTATAAGCGCCTTGTTATTCTACTTAACCTGCGTTATAAGTATCTGAAACTATATTATATACTCAATTACTAAAGAACGTTGTACTAAGTTTTAAAGCTTTCGTTCTACTGTAGTTATGGCCTCTAGGTCTCCAAATATCTGCGTTAGTTATTCCGCAAACCCATTCTAACTAGCAAATATATACCGTACGTCCTAGTTGGTAGTTGTTATGCCATTAGCCTATATCTCCATAAGATACAGTTTAAACCACTTAAGTGCCCTTCCCAACAGGAATAACCCTATGTAGGCTACTTGGTCCAATAATATTACTAACTTCACTCCTTCTTATATAACCTTAAAGTGCATTTACGTAAGAAATCCCTTAAGCTTTAACTTCTCTCCTAAGAACCATTTAATTAAAGGTAACTTAACCTTTACTGCTTTAATTCTATTAATGCGTTCTTTAAGTATCCTACTATTATCCTATAAGTGATTAATCATTTCCTGTAACTAACCTCTTATAATTAACTAAGAATCCATATCTACTATACTAGTATCTCCTCCTAAGCCTAAGGTTGTAGTTGCCGTCAATGGCATTACAACTAGTGCTTTGGGTGGCATATTGTTTGACCTTATTTAATACTATAACCTTAATAGTAAATGTGTAATAGAACCTTGTAGTAGGAACTATAGTAGGTCCTATTATTGGGCTAAGTATATAGGTAAGAATAAGTTAACAACATAATAACAACTAGTAGAGTGGTTGCCTAATAGATTAACTCCAATTATATTCTAAGATTTACTATAAAGAGAGAACTATCTGGGTAGGGACTGTGGTCCTTTAAATACACAACCGTACGCCTAAGAAATCCCTTTACTCTGTGAAGTATGTGTGCTCTATATGCTCCGTACAGATCACACAGATCACACAAATTATATAGATTACACCACGTGACCTTGGCTACCATTCCTTGTTATATGGTTCCACTAGATCCATCCTGGACCGTGCCTGTATTAACCAACTAGCTTCCTCCAACTCTTCTCCAAGTAGTTGTAATATTGCACTTAAAGCGTCTGTAACAAATAACCTTCTAAATCGCGCTATGTTTACTAGCCTTGCCTCTACCTTTTACTAAGCTTGTGGCTTCTTTAAGAGGGCTAAGAATCTCCATATATTTTTTAATAATTAACTAATTATATGCGTTTAAGCCGCCAACGGCGATATAGTGGCAAGGCTTGGGTACCTTCTTGCCTTTAGATCTAAGGGAGGCCATTTTCATTTTATACTTTATAATCTAGTACTAGGCAAACAAATTAAGAGGCGCTTAGAGCTTGGTAGCTTATTTAAAGGCAGTATAGTAGCTATTCTAGCGGGTCTTAATAGGCTTAATAAGCTGTTTAATTTAGAAGTCTTTCTATAGAGGTATGTTCTTATTAACTTAATATTGCTTAAATAGCTGCACAAGCTAAGGCGTGTTAATTAAATTAATAAGGTTATAAAGTATTCTAAGCGGTCCTTTCTTCCGTTACTGCTTTAGGAACTCTTCTTCTAGTATATTTGCATCCTTATTTTTAAAAGCTTCTTTATTCTTACTAAATATAAGTTGCTAAGCAACTAGATTTAGGATATAGTAAATGTAGTAGGTGCGCCGATAGGCCTTATTAAAGCTAAATTTAATAGCTAGATAATCTAAACAAGTATTATTTATGCGGGCGTTATTAGTAATAAAGTAGCTAAGCCGCTCCTTTATAATCTTAAATGTGTTAAGGACGTTACTAATAACTTCCATATAGTTAATTCCTAAGTGCTAGCTAAGCTGCGCGGGTAGAGCAAGTATATAGTTTACCATACAGCCTTTCTTATTAAGGTGATATATATATACGCCGGTAAGAGCAAGCTTGCCATTAGGAGTCTGCTAGCTAGTAAAGGATATATATAGGAGCGATCTGGAGGTAGCAAGAGCCTTAGTAATAAAGGGGAGGTATGCTTTGTAGTTAGCCAGTATATAGTCTGCCACTAATTAATAATTAAGCTAGAGTACGCGCTTAGCCTTAGGATTCGCAACTTGTATTATATGGCGGAAAGATAAGGTCTCAAACTCTTACAGCGGGTGGTTATTTTTGGTAAGCCAATTAATAACTACTTGCTTAAATATAGATGTATTAAAGCCATTAATAATCGCATTAGCAGCTTCTTAAGAGACGTATTGGCCTAATACCTAAAGTTGCTAAAGAATAGTGTGCCCGCGCTTCTTTAATTCAAATATAATCTCTCTATTTTTATCATATCCATGGCCGGGAGTATTTTTAGCAAGATGCGTTTAAGTAGTAGTATTAGCATTTAATATATTATAACGACTAGGGCCTCTACAGTTAAGAATTTTATACTGGTGGCAGTACTTACAGATAAAGATAATTTGCTCTAGCTTTACCTAACTTTGGCACTTATACCTATATTTATAGATAAAGCTAGGCGTCCGCTTTAAGCTATAATAAGGCTTTTAAAGATCTAGAAGTTGTTTCCAGTTAATACCATTATAATTATTAACATTATCGTTATCTATAAGCTGGTTAGGTGCGGCTTCTAACAACAAGATTATAGGGGCTAAGGGATTTTCTACAGTTATCGCGCTTATATTCGCGTTAGTAGGGTCCTATACCATAGTAGTAGCAGTGGCTAAGTACGTTTTGTCAAATTAGTAGAGTTAATAGTGGATAAGGATAGAAAGGTGTTTGTTATTTACTGTAAGCTGCGCAAGATTTTAGGTTGGCGCGGAAAAATATTTTAAATAGGCCTAGCGGTTGCCTAAAAGGGCTTATTTACACTATTTGCATTACCTCAGCCACTAGAAATAACTCTAAAAACACTAAAGGTCTATTACCAACTACCGCTACTACTATATATAAGCAATAAACAAGCAAGTAAGCAAGCAAGCACTTCCTTTGCTTGCTTGATTGCCTAAAATAAGGCCTTTTGCTTGCTTACTTGCTTACTACTAAGACAAGCAAGCAAGCAAGTAGGGTTTTGCTTACTTATTAGCAAGTCTAATTAGCATGTTTAGAAAGACGCCCATATTAAAATTAAATAAAGCTTTTCAAAATTAAGCAATTATAAGGGATTTTGCCTATATACTAATTTCTATAGAGGAGCAATTAAGCGAGCGTTAAATTGCTAAATAAGTGTTTAATTCCTTTCTTTAAGTTCTCACCTAAATCTACCACTTAGTTATGCCCCCTTTGGCTTTAATTATATTACATACGCGTTGCCTTATAGATGCAACGAGTTGGTATAGATCTTCTTTTGTAATCTTGTCCTATTCCTCCCAAATTTCCTATTGCATCTACTCCTCTATATAAGACTTATTACAACGTGTCACGGGACAGGGGCTATGGCTACAAAGCGTATGTATTCGGGGAGTCTACAAGACGTTGCGCGATCGATCGTAAGGGTCGAGGGCGTAAGGAGGTGATATACCCTCGCGTAGCTAACATAAGCTATACGCGAGGTGTACGCGAGAGCACGGGGTTCTCCTATGGAGGCCCCTGCGGTCGGGTTCCGTGATACTACCCCCCCTCCTATTAAGGCGGAGCTCTGGCGACGCTGTGGTTACTATATACATATAGGGGGAAATGCTTAGGGTATCTAGAAGAAGAAATATCGTTATAGGTGTAACGGGTTCGTATAGATGCTTCTAACTTAAAGCTTGTGGGTTGCTACTATGCGAAGGTACTAGGCTATGGAGGGGAAGGAGACTGTTGGAGACTTGGTAAGGTGCGAGGGTGTTGCTAAGGCACTAGTAGCAAGCGAGTTAGTAGGGATTTTCCATCCTAAGGATGGAAAATCCTAATTGGCTAGCTTCTCCTTAGCGTCTAGAATTTAACTAATTAGACAACTTTAACCGGCGGTTAAAGTTCCTTAATATCTTATTAGAGTAGTTACGTAATGGTAATATATAACGATTTAGCTGTGACGGCTCCTATAAGGGATTAGGTATAAAATCTTTACTTAGGCCTAGTTTCTATAGGTTTATATAGTAGAAATTGCTAATTAGATCTTTTATATTCTTAAAGTCTTTCTATAGTTGCTATTCCGGCTAATCTATATTAAATCCTATGTAGGTAGCTTTGTAGTAGAGCCGCCGTCCTCTACCTTTACCAAAGTATTTAAAGTTAATGATTTGTTTAACGGTCCACTCCTTATGGTTCTTATCCTCGTTCTTATCTTAGATTAGTACTAGTAGGGGTTTAGGCTATATTTGTCCTAGTAGAGGGTTAGGCTAGTAAAGGTGTAGTAGCTATAGGTAAAATATAGGCTATATCCTACGGGTGGCTAAGGTAGGCGGAAGCTCTAGCTTATATACGGCTCCTCTGTTAATGACTTATTTAATTTAGTAGGGGCCGAGGTTCTTATGGTTGAGTGACTTTATAGGCCTTTACGTAGAGATATTATGTATATCTAACTATACCTAGTTGCTAACATGTATCTTAGGTAGTAGTGTTCTATAACAGTCAGCGAAGTAAGCCTATTTTACTTAGGCCCAGACTATCTCTCCTTTGCAGAAGTTAAGTAGATCTTTTATACGGTCTATATACTAATTAGTAAGTAGTATCTTAAGGCATTTTCTATATGGCAGTTTCTTATTAATAGGCTCTAGTAGCTCTATACTAGATTATAGGTAATAACCTTTATTTATAAAGAATGGGGTAAGTCTTATAGTAGCTAAGATATAGTTATTTGCTGTAAATTTATTTAGCGGAAGGTAGTCTACCTAGTTGTCTTAACTATAGGCGACTACCTATTATAAGTACGCCTTTATACTAGCGTTAGCGTTTTCTGGTTATCTAGCAGTTTTATAGTAAAAGGATATAGATATCTTAACGGAGATACTAAGGCGTTAGTAGATCCGCCTCTATATATTAGAGTTAAATTACGTGCCTTAGTTAGACGTAATAGAGTTAGGTAATCTATGTAGTTGGTAGACTTTATAGAGGAAGGCGTTAGCAACGTTGCTAATAGCTATGCCTTTAGTTGGGATATAGTGGCGTTTTTTTATAAGTCGACATATTATTATAAGGATGTTTTTATAGGTTCGGCCATGTCGTTTATAAGGTGGTAGGTTAATAACGAAATCTATGGCGATATCTGCCCATTGGCGTATAGGTACTGGTAAAGGGTATAATAGTCCTTGGTACTTTATATAAAATGCTTTAGCACACTTATAACCCTAATAGGCGCCTATAAAGTGTTTAACTAAGTCTATTATTTTAGGCTAGAAGTAGTATTGGCTTAGGAGCTTATAGGTCCCTTTTTTACCTGGGTGGCCGCTTAACCAGAGGTTGTAGGCTATTTAGATTAGTTGCCGTTATAGGTCTTCTAAGTTGGGGATAAATAGACGGCCTTTATAATAGAGACTGTTCTCTTTTACTTCTAAGGCTACTATATTAATCTGGCCTAAGCTTTAGAGGTTAGTAGGCAGCGTATAGGTACTAGCGATCTTTATGGTAATTAGTTAGTGTAGTAATAGGTTAATAGAGATGTTATATGCTGCGGTAATAAGCTTATTAATTTCTGGGGTTAACTTTAGTTCTGTAGTATAAAGCTAAGGTGCAGTTAGCTCTATTATAGGTAGTATACCTAGGGCTAAGTTCCGTGCTTTTAGGATTATCTATTATTAGAACTAATTATAGGGGTCATCTTTAGACTAAGGAAGGTCTTATAAGCGGCGTGTTAGGCTATTAGGCTTAGTGCCTTATATTCCTGGCCTATATGCAATTTTAAAGTTAAAACTAGAGAGGAACTTGTTCTAATGTGCTTGGCGTCAGTTTAGTTATTTTATAGTTATAAAGTACTTAAGGTTGCAATAATCCATAAGGACCTTAGTTGGCTAGTTAGGTTCTGCTAAGGAGAGTTCTGGTTAGAATTCCTTAAACGCTTATATAATCGCGAGGAGTTCCTTATTATAGATCTTATAGTTACATTCTTATAGTATAAGCTTAGACGAGTAGAATATAACTAGGTAGAGGAAACTGTTATCGCCTATTTAAAAGAGGACGCCCGCGTTAACGTGGTCTAAGGAGTTAGTTTTAAGATAGAGTTGTCATCCTGGTATAAAGTAAGCTAAAATAGGTGCTTTAGTAAATGTATCTTTTAAGTCTTGGAACGCCTTTTTGCATTTAGGCGTTTAGATAAAACGTAGATATGTTTTTCTTCCTTTTACGGAAAGGCCCTTTATTCACATTATTGCTATAAGTGGTGCTATAATACCTAAGAAGTTATATATAAATTTTTAATAGAAGTTGGCGAGACTAAGGAAGGCTTATACGTTCTTAATATAGGTAGGGGTTTACCATCTGGTAATTATATATACTTTTTTAGGGTCCATATAGACACCCTTAGTAGTAATAATTAGTCTAAGGTATTTTACTTCTATAACTAAGAATTTGCATTTCTTTAAATTAATATAAAGTTCTACGTCTCTAAGGCGCTATAGGACCTTTTAAACGTGCTTGGTATGCTTAAAAGGGTTATTACTATAAATAAGTATATTGTCTAGGTATGCGGAGCAGAAGTCGTTAAGGTAGTCCCGTAAGGCGTTATTAATATAGCTTTAGAAGCTGCCTGGGCCGTTATATACGCTAAAAGGTATAATGGTGTATTTAAATTGGCTAAAGCATAATGTGAATGCGGTTTTCTATTTATTACCTTTCTATATTTAGAGGCGGTTAAAGGCGGCGATAATATTAAGCTTAGTATAGATTTTAGCTTAGCTAAGCCGTTTAAGGGTCTTACGTATAAGCGGTATAGGGTATTAGTTCTTAATCGTAATAGCATTAAGTCCTCTATAGTTAACACAGAATTAAATACCTCCTTTTAGCTTTTTAGTAAGAAGGATAGGGGCGGTTATTAGGGATATGCTAGAACGAATAAACCCTTTATTAAGGTGCTCGTTGATATACTTTTTAATAACTAGGAGTTTGTCTTTTAATATTAGGTAGGGTCTCTTATAGGGCGGCGTTTTTCCTCATTTAATATTAATAGCATAGTCGTTAGGTTAATGTAGGGGAAGTATATCTGCGCTCTTTTATAAGTATACGTTAATAAAGCTATAGTATCTTTTAGGGAGGAGCTTATGGAGTTCCTTATTAGTAAGTCCTTTTTTAAGCTTTATAAACTTCTTAAAGTCTAAGGGTAAAAGTCTATAGAGTTCTATAGGGGTATTATTTTCTAAAAGGTTGATTATATGTATCCTATTACTGTAGAGGACGTAGTCCTAATGTTTATTAAGCTTATATAGTTATAATTAGGAGGCTATGGCAATGGTCTAGCCTTTTCTACGTACTATACGGTAGAAGGCTGCGGCGCTTATGTGGTGGTAGTTAGTTATAGGTAGGGTAATAAGGGTTTCCTTAGGTTAATATCCTGGGGAGTAGATAAAGGTGGCTAGGCCGTACCCTAGGCAAGTCTCTCTGCAGTATTTAGAGTTAAAGGTTACTTCTCTCTTTTGCTAATTAATAGCAGAGTTATATTATTTAAGCTAGTTTATTTTAAGGATAATAGAGTAGTTTATAAGTGGTATAATATAGGCCTAAAGCTCCTCCTGGTGTCCATTTATATTTAGGTAGAGTTGTGCTATATAGGTAATCTTTTATACAGTATAACTACTATTAGCGAGTTATAGGGCGTGGGCTTTAGTAAGGGGTAAGGTAGGTAGGTTATAAGTGCGTATAAATTGGGTATCTATAAATTTATTAATAGCTCCGCAGTCAATTATAGAATGGGTTTTATATTATTTCTTAGCGGTAGTTCCCTCTATAAATAAAACTATTTACTTCTATTCTTCTATTCTTACTAAGCTATCTATTAAGCAAGCCGATATATAGATCCCTGTATTATTACAGTATCCTAATCTATAACTTAGGGCTAGGACTTTACGTTTTCCGCTTCCGCGTTTAATTCTACTATTATTACTACATCTTTATCTTATACGGTAGCGGCATATAGTAATATATTTAGTGTCTAGGGCATAGGGTTATATATTTAATGGCAGCTACTAAACCTAGCTATTGGGCAGTTTAGGCTATAGCTGTAATAACCTTTTTAATAGCATTTAGAGCAACGCCTTAGCTCCCAGAGTAGCTCGTGCTCTTCATCTAGTAGCTTCTTTAAAAAGGCTAGTATAGAGAGGTTGATATTAGGACTAGTAGTATTGCTTAAGGTAGTAGGTGTTGGTAGTTTAGTAGGTCCGGAGGGCTTCTATAGGGAGGTCTTTAGGTAGGGGTTTGCAGTAGTAATCTAGTTTAGCCGTCGTTCAATCTTCTATAGAGCTATTACTAGATTATAAACATTATTATAGTTATAGCCAGCGGCTGCGTAACTAAGGCGATAAGTGACTTTTTTAAGAAAATCTTTCTAGTCTTTAGCGTTGTCTTAGGTAAGAACTCTGGTGTATTTCTGGAATTTAATATAGAACTTATTAAATAATTTAGTAGGACTTATCTTTAGGGCGCGTAGTTTAGCTTAACTAGTGGCTACTAGGTTATAGTCGCGGTATATTTAGTTAAGGTTATTAAGGACTTCCTAGTAGGACTGCTACTTCTAGGGGCTACTAGTCTTTTATTAAGCGAAAAGCCTATTAAACGGGATGCCCTTTATTTGTTTGATAATATAGCTAATCTTAGTATCTTCTGTGGGGAAAAGGTAGGCGCTCTAAGTTAGTTTTTCGCAGATTTGCATCTTTTAGTAGCTATATTCCTTACAGTCACCCTTAAAGATTAAGGGATTAAGGTAGCGTATATTAGACCCTATAGTAGTAGTTTAGGTTTAGTTATTATGGCTTTTATTATTGCCGCTGCTATAGTAGGGGTTCCTATTAGGTAAGGCTGCTCGGCGCTAACCTTCTATTAAGTATTAAGTAGGTAAGATTACTAGGGGCATAGAGACTTAGGTGGCGTTATATACAGTAAAGAGGTATCTAGTATTGTTACAAATATACTCATTAAGCTAAGATTATAGGTATTTAATTATACCCTCTCTTTTAGTAACTGTAGCAATAAGTATACTCTCGGCCTTTTTTAATTATTAGACGTTGCGTTTAGACATACGGAGGTTATCTTTAATCTCTTAGCGTGTATTATTAGCGAGCGCCTTATAAGCTTATAGGTTTTAGATAATATTATAATCTTAGGCAGTACGCATCTCAGCTTATATAAGCTTTAGATAGTAGTTCTATAGAAGGCGGTAGTATTTATTAGGTTCTTATGCTACCATTTTTATAAATATCTCAGCGTCTCGTATCTCAATCTTAATAGGTAGTAGCCCTTCGGCTTATTTATCCGTGGTTATATAGTTAATAAAGGATAAAATATTATTAATATCCCCCTTATGGTTATTATAGTCTTTTAAGCCACTAGGCTTCCCTTTAGGGATTAAGGCTAGGGCTAATAAATCAAATCCTCCTGGGACTAATTGGTGTTATAGTTTTAATATAGGTATTGGGTTGTTCTTTAAGTTTAACATAGTGGCTAGTAAGGAATTTCGTCTTACTATTATTAATTCTTTAGGAGTACAAAGTGAGGTAACTTGTAGACATGCTGCTTCTGGCAGCATCTGCGGTATCATGGAGACGTAGAATTGGTTATAGGCTGAGCGTCGGTAAAGAAAAAGGCGTAACGTAATGTTACGGGACGGGGGCAATGGCTATAAAGCGTATGTATTTGGGGAGTCTACAAGACGTTGCGCGATCGATCGTAAGGGTTGAGGGCGTAAGGAGGTGATATACCCTCGCGTAGCTGATATAAGCTGTACGCGAGGTGTACGCGAGAGCACGGGGTTCTCCTATAGAGGCCCCTGCGGTCGGGTTCCGTGACACAACGCTAGGTAATTTACTCCTTTATTATCTTCTAAAGAGCTTTAATTGGGTTAAGATTAGGGCTATTTAGGGGCCAATTAAGCAGTTAGATTTGGTTAGCCGTAAATCTAGCTTTAGTAGATTAAGCTTTATAGGTAGGTACGCCGTCCATTTATATAATAGATAGGGTAGGGTTAAATAGCTGGGCGTTACAATATATATAATATTCCCTATTATAGTATTTATAGAAGTTCTTTAGGCTAGGGTAGATGTAATCTTAAAAGCCTTAAGCCGTAATATTACCCTATTCCTACTTATTCTAAAAGACTAAAGGCCCTTTTTTAATACCCGCAAAGTAAGCCCAAATTATTATATAAGGTATATCGCGAAGTCTTAGCTAAAGGCAGTAAGGATAAAATCGCTTATTAGGCCGTTAAGTTATAAAGATCCGCTAGTAGCCGCCATAGTATATTATAGATTTATCTGTCTATATAACCTTAAACCAATTATTAATTATTTAAGAGCTTACTTAGTGGGTAAATATAAATTACTACTAGCGCTGCCTTGCAGTAAGCTATAGCTTAGGTAAGCAACACATTACCAAAAGCCTTCCTTCCTAAGTATTTGGCTAATTATAGAGTTAGAGGCATAGAGTTCTATTTTAGTAGAGAGTTTAGCATAGGTAGTAGTACGCGCCCAATTATAAGATTTAATAAAGTTAACTAAGCGCTAGCGTATAGGCGTGTTAAATTTAAGACAATTTCTAAAGCTACTATGTTGTGGAATTAATAGCTTATTATAAATAGCGTATATAGTTAACAGAGGCTCTTATAAAGTAGTCGCGATAATAGTAAAAGGCATAGAGAGAACGTTTTGGAAGGCCTTAATTATATACTACATTTTATATAGTACAGAGCCATATTGGTAAAGATCGCGCGCCTACGCAAGTACGCTCCTCCAATACTTATTAATATAGCAATAGTGTTACTTAGTTCTCTTATCTTCGCGCTATGACTCTCTCTAAGCTTTATATAAGGTATTCTAGAGGATTTAATTATAAGCTTAACGCTCTTAGCAATTAGGCGTAAAGGAAGGAGAGCCTAAAGGAGAGGTAAAGGATAGATGGGTTAATATAGGTATATCTATTAATTCCGTATTAGGTATTATAGTTATATTAAACACAGGACCAGATATGGCATAGAAAGGTGTAATTAAATAATAAATAATATTAGAGAAGCTAGGTAAAGCTCTTTAAGTTAGCTGTTTAGTATATATAGGAGGAAGGGTAGGAGAATACATGGGGGGAGGCGTGCTTGGGGGCCTATTTTTGTTAAAGTTCTCAGTAAAGGCCAAAGTTAAAGAAGAGTATATAGATTAAGGTTAAAAGAGACTGATTTTAGTGTAAAAAAGGGTAATTTTATTATGCTTAGGCTAAGAGCAATATACTATTTTTTTATACTACTATAAGCTCGCCATACCTGCTAAAAAGTTATCCTCCTTACCTAATCGCTTACCTAATTACCCACCCAAATTGTCACCTACTCTTTACTATTTTGTATATAACCCCTTAAAGAGGCATATAAGCCTTCCTTAGTAAGGAAAGCGCGTTGTAATCGCGAATATTGTTTAGTAATATAAAATTAAAAAGAGCCTTATTATGACTCTCCCAGGCAGGCACCTAATTATTAATTAATGCTTTGGCCTTATTTTCTTTAGCTTTACAATTACGAGGTAAGGTTGTTTAGATATTTCCATTTAATATCGGCGATTAATCTATATATGGCTAGTAGAAGGCTTAATCGACACGCACTTACAGCGAGATGCGCCTGGGTGGTATATATATTGGCGAAGTTATCACGTGATCGTAGGAAGCTCCTGTGGATATTTGCCTTCCCCTTATCTCATAAATCAGACCCCCGGAAATTGCGCGCTAAGGGCTAGCGTTACGCTTGTAGAACTCCTAAGCTAACTGGACTACCTTACCCTAGTCCTATAGACTCCTACAAACTCCTAGACCAATTAGATTATAGCGAGGGGAATTTCTCCCTAAGGGTCTAAGAGCTTATAGACACCCTTTATATATAAACCCACTATTTCTTATTAGGTAACAACTCTTCTATTATAACGCTCTGTCTCGACCCTTTTATAATGTTTAGTTATTACAATACTATAAGGCAGGAGCTCTTTAGCTTCTCTATCTATTGCATTAAATAACGACGTTATAGCTATATTACTCGGTTAGTTATAAAACTCGGTTATTAGTCGTAAAACTCGTTAGTTTTTATTGTAATCCTACCTTACTACTATACACTTACTTCTCTAGATCTAATTATCTCTAAAATACTACGAGATAAAAGCTCTTTATCTTCTCTATTACTATATTATAGTAACATCGTAGCTCTATTTTACAAGAAGTTAGGTAAAATAGTTGGTTATTTTAGTCTATTTTATCGTAATCTTGCCTTACTACTAAAACCTAAGTACTTTCTTTATATCTAATTATCTCTAAAATACTACGAGATAAAGGCTCTTTGTCTTCTCTATCGCCTCTACATTATAGCGATATTATAGCTCTATTCTATAAGAAGTTGGATATAGATAGTTCGTCGAGTTTTAGTAAGGATTTTGTTAAAAATCTAACTTACGTTTTACGACGATATATCTCGCTCCTTAGTATTCTAGATATAGGGTTATAGTATATATTTATAAAAATATAATTACCTAAAGAATATATTATATTATACATATAATATAACTATTATAGTTAGGATAAGGCTCGTAAAAATACACAAAATTTAATTTTAAAACCATTTTATACCAAAACGACGCCTATAAAGTAGCTGACCGGGAAGCGAGCCACATATAGGTGATATTTAATTAATTTATAATAAAATTAACAACGAGCTTATATATATTCTAAATAGGCCAAATCAAAGCTTTAATACCACTGTTCCTAACCGCCGTCCATGGTACTTCTGCTTTGTTGTGGACGCGGAGACGCTCCCTCTTTCCCTTCTTCCAGGCTTTATCGGAGCTCAATCTCCGCCTTTCCAAACCATCTGAATGTTTTTGTGCCAGGTTAGGAGTGAAATGCGGCGGAGAAAGCTCTTGGATCGGTAAGGGAAGGCCCCCAACTCCCCCCTCTTGATCGCTGTGTTCCATGTCTGATTCATATCCTTCTAATCCTTTTCTTCCTCCGCCATGCTCTCTTTTCCGTGGCCTCTGTTAGGTTTTGGCGAACTGCTCAGGTTTTCCTTGGGTCTCTTGGGCAGGTGAGATGAGGCCGATCCGGAGAAGAATCTGGAGAAGATTACGGAGCCTATTGAGGAAGCCATGATGATTTTGATCGGTCTGGAGAAATTCGAGAGGAACGTGCACGTATCCGGTCGTGTGCAGGAGGATTAACCTGACTGATGGTTTAAATTATGAGCAAGGAACAAGTTTGATGGCTGGGGAAAAGCTGATGTCGAGGATACAGGCTGAGTGGCCTTGCCGGTTATCGTGAGCTCTCATTGGATGAACGCTTGAGTCTGCGTCTCCATCTCGGTGTTGCAAGAAACGTGTATTTTGCTGTAGATTTCTGTCCAAAGATGCGTGCGTGCTCTTCTAATCTACCAACGCACTAATGACAGCCACAGCACGAGCAAGAGAATCGCCAAGCGTATCCGTACATGAATTCATATATTAAAAAATGTAGCCCTTTTCCTCCGCCTCCCACCACAAACCTTCACGTTGAAAAGACCCCTCTCTCAAACCCTTCTTCCCTACTCAGCCTTCAACATCTCCCCAGCTCCCTTCCCACTCCCCATCTCAATCTCCCGGCACCAACCGCTCCAAAGAAACAAAACCAGGGCCAGCGCTTCCCTCTCCAGCACGCCCAAGAAAAACGAAGGAGAAAAAAAAAAGTTTGAACGCTATGCTAAAACCGCACTCATCCTTCCTTAGCCACACGCGCATAGATAAGATGCCGAAAAGACAGACGCGCAAAATTAAAAAAAAGAAACCCTTTAGCCATTCCTGGCTTCTCACTCCTTAAGAGAAAAAAAAAAATAGCGTTTATATACATGATAGACTTGGCAATACGTGGTAACCGGAGGATCCGGGAGAAGACGGGCTCTAGAAACCGAAGGGGTTTTGCGGCGCTGTGGGAATGTTAGTGATAATTTTGGTATAGGAGAGAAAAAGGACGCGAGGAAGGGAAGGTGCAAATAAATGCAGGAAGGGGAGGAAGGGGAGATAACACATACTCGCTTGACTTAAATTCGCCCTCCGCCCCGTCGCCTGCGGCATGAGCTTCTGCGCCGCAGGCGAGACACCGAACCGAACCGGTGGTGCCGGCCCCGTCTTCTGCGGCTGCAGTGGCGCGAGCGTGGGCTGCTGCGGGATGGGTGGGACGGGAGGCGTCGCGCTCTGACCGAAGCCGATGGGCGAGGGCTGGAAGCCGGTCCGCTGCGGCTGCAAGGCTGGAGGGAGGAAGGTGTTGATACCGGTTGCTTGTGGGTTGAGTGGCCCGGGGGGCGAGAAGGATTGCGGGATGCCGGTGGGCTGGTTGGCGAGGGGCTGGAAGGCCTGTCGTGGGGGATCCGCGAAGGGACTTGCGTTTTGGTTGACGAAGGATTGCTGGGGCAGTTGCGGTTGGAAGCCTGTCTGCTGTGGTTGTTGGAATGGCGTGAATCCTGTTTGCATGGGCTGTTGAGGGGGAGCAAACTGGTTGGCTCCTGTCGGTTGGCTTATGATACCATTCTGTTGGAACTGATTGAAACCAGGATTCTGTTGTCCGAAGCCAGTCTGCATCGGTTGCATTGGCTGCTGGCCGAAGTTCGGGTTCATGCGTTGCTGGCTCAGATCTTGTAGGCTTTGGCCTGGTGGAGCAATCTGAGTGTGCATATTTGGGGCCCCTTGGTAGCCGGTCAGCTGCGGCTGTAACGGTGGAGGTCCAAAGGCGCTCTGTTGGTTGAAGTTCTGAGGTGCAGATGATGCCCTTAGGGGAGGAGGCGCAATAAGACCCGCTTGGTTCTGCTGTTGAGGTGCTTGAGGTCTTAATCTCGGTGCTGAAATTTGTTGGTTCTGTGGCTGTGATAGATTGATTCCGGTAGGCTGTTGGGTGATAAATGATGGTGGTTGGGGTAGCTGCGGCAGTGGGTGGGAAGCGGCCAATTGCTCGAACAAGGATGGCGTCGCTCCGGTAGGTTGTGGTTGCTGCTGGGGTGCAGGTTGAGGAGCCGGAACGGGAGCAGGGGCAGGAGCTTGCTGTGGAGCAGGTTGTGGAGCAGGAGTTGGCTGGAGAGGAGGAGAAAGTAAGGACAACTCTGCTAATGAACCTGTGATTGCAGGTGCTGGAGCTGCTGGAGCTGGAGCTGGTGCCGGTGCCTGGGTCTGAGGTGGAGGCGATGAAACTGGTGCCGGAGCAGGTTGCTTTGAAGGCTTGACCTCCCAAGCATTGTCATCAAACCCATCCACCTTCTTCTCAGGGACAGGCGCGGACACGAGGGGTGTGGCAGTGGCATCCGCAGGCGACGACTTCTTAACAGCATCGTCCGTCTTCTGTTCGAAGGCCTTTGCATCCACCACGTCGTTAGTTTGAACAGGAGGTGCTGGGCGACCTTTTTTGGTGTTATTCCTTAATGCTCCACCAGGGCCAGAGAAAAGACCTCCAGCACCGCTAGCACTTTCTGATCCTTCTCCGTCCTCGATAACCGACGCACCACCAAAGCTAACGTTCCGCTTTTCTCTGGCCTGGGTTCGCCCAAACTTGTTGTCAAGAAATTTCATGACGCGGAGAATGTCGCCTTCCTTCAAGCCAAGCGTCCGTAGTAGCTTTTCGGAAATGTCGGGTAAGTTCTCCTCACCCATTTGATCCTTCGAAAATGCCGACGCATACCGCTGGCAAATCTGAGGATTGACACCACATTGTAAGAAAAAGTCGAACCAATCGTACTCCGGTTGCTTTGGTGATTCCACTGTAATGCCCGTTTTCGCACTGGCCGCAGCCTCACGTTCACGTTCTTTTGCCCGTTGAGTGTTCTTCCTTTTGATATCTGATAGAGGCTTGTCCTCATCCAAGGAGATGCCGGTCATGCGCTCGACGTATTCCAGATCTTCAATAGCCATCTTAGGAACTGGCACAGCAATCTTGACTCCGTTCGTCTTGTGGAGATGAATCTTGCCATCCTTCAAACCGATAAATTCAGCTTCCACTTTGAAAGAGCCGGATCGGTCAGTCCAGGTGCGGACCCTTGCTTGGTCTGGTTCTATGTGTTAGAAGAGGGATCACCTTATACAGTATCTAACTCACTCGGTTTGGACGTTGATGGTGACTTGGTGTCTTTGCTTTCGCGCTTGCTTCTCTGTGATGTGCGCCTTGTGTTAATATTTGCTTGCATCAAGCTACTATGACGCTCGGGCAATTGCAGGCCAGGTCCTACCTCTGCGCCTTTTGATTCGCTTCCATTCCGTTTGTCTGCTTTCACGGCCTGGCGTGCCAGTCGATCTTCTTCCAACCTATTCTGATCAACAACTGATCGTCCCGCGTTAACACCTGTTCGGCTCGCTGTAGCAAGTGAGACGGTTTCCGCGATTTCGACATAGTTGCTTGGAACAACGCCTTCTTTACCATTCTTCAGCCGTCTTACCTTCCACCACTCATCGCTGGCGGAATCATCAAGAATGAGAACCTCATCTCCAATGCTAACCGTCACTTCGTCATCACCTTGAGCCATGAAATCAAAAAGCATTTGGCCTTTCTTTTGCACATTTGACGATCCAGAACCAGCAGCGAGAACTTCACGCAAACCCTCAGCTCTGGCTGCCCCAGCTAATTCACCAAGCGCAGCAACGATCTCTTGTGCAGTATCTTTAGCCCCGCAATGGAAGTCGATACTTTTGCTTGGTTTGACAAGCTCCATAAAAACGTGTTTCCCTTCCTGAGAATAAAGCGTCATTTTTTCCGCAGTCCACTCCTTTTGAGGGCCATCGCGCGACTTTTCTGGAGATATCATGATTATGCCTTTCGGCACATTAATGCCAAGAGTCATCGGCATTTTCTTGTTCTTGCCCATATGAGACACCATTTCATGAATATTATAAAGGTGGAAGCCAGCTGGCGAGAGAGGCATATGCGGTGAGCGTTCGTCAAGGTCGTCGTCATCTCGAAAACTAACGCGGTTATGAACTGGTGGAGGTGTGACACGCGGCGGTGGAGATTCGGGAGATCGAGGAGAGGCATATTGTGTGAGAGGGGGCGAAATCTGTTGCGACTGAGGTCTCCTTGGTAGGTTCGGAGGTGGAGTCTCTTCATCAGATTCTTCTGGAGTATATTGAGGTTGCCTGGGTGGTAGGCTAATGGCTGGAGGTGGTGAAATTGTGGCTCGCTGTACACCAGAGGTTCCTGTCTTCTGCTGGATGATACCTGCTAGAGCAGCAGCCGGACTTTGCACAGGGCTCTCCAGAGAGCGTGGCGTTGGGAGCTGTTGCGGTTCCGGTTCCGGCTCGGGCTGTGATGGAGCTCGTGGGCGGGCAGGCATAGCTGGAGCAGTCTCCTCTGGCATCTCAATGTAATTTGACGGAGCGAAGCCATAGTCTCCATCCAACCCAACCAATGCCCAATCCGGATCTGATGTGTCGTAAACGTCAAGAGTTGCGTCCTCCCTGAATGATAGCTCTTCGTCGGTTTGCCGCGTGTAGTCGTAAAGAGCTTTCGCTTTTTGTATGGGTGTTGCCTATGAACGTGCTCCGGTCAGTCATCGTGTGCAATAAGATACGTAAGGGCTCAACGGCCCCACGCAGCTATTCAGCGTAACCAAAGCAGTCTCTCAAGAACAATTTTTGTCAAAAGTCGAAGATATGCCATGTTTGGCAAGTGAATGTCTCCACTAACCTCCTCTACGTAGTTATTTGGAATCAGGCCCTCCGGCTCCTCCTCATCCTCGGACTGGGCTTTCTTCTTAGCCTTCCACCAATCATCATCTGTGCTCTTCTCGAGGACGAAGAGGAGGTCTCCTTCGCTTATTGCAAGCTCGTTTGCACCTTGCGGAGCATAGTCGTAGAGGGCGCGGTATATTCCCAAGAATACCATGTTGAAAAGTCGTGCGCAGGACACTTATAGGCTGTATATAGAAGTGGGAGTAGGCAAGGGAGCTTCTAAAACTGGCGACGAAGTATGATGGGACGCATAAGCTGTGCGGACCGGAACGGGGGTGGTTAGAAAGATTGGGGGGGCTTGTTGTGATTCGGCTGGCGTAGCGCTCACGCCTGACGACCGCTGTTTGGATCAGAGAGTCGGCTATGTAAATATCAACAAGAAGTAGTGGATGGTGTGTGGAGCATTAGACAGCTCTGTAGGCCGGGTGGTGGAGGACTTGGTGGTGGACCTGAGACACGGACGCTGGTGTCGAGTTACGCACGTTCCCCGGCCGGCTCGGTCTCGTTTCGCATCGGGCGTCAAGGAAGCCCTGGTCGAAGACGTCAAGTTCATGTCGTGCCCCTTCTAGATCAGCAAGCCTAGATTTTTAGCTTCCCTCAGCTGTTTTGTCCGCCATTTTCCTTAAATTCTACCATATCTATTACTTCTACGCCTCCATGCAGATATGCAACGCCTCGGCTCAAAGCCTAAAAAGCCAAGCAACGCTCACAAATCCTGATGGGGCATCAATACTTATTTCGATGCCTGAAACCTCCATGGCAAGAGACCAAGACCAAGGCGGCAGTGAAAACTTTTAAAATAGGCCCGCATTCCTCCCCGTTGGCACCAGCAATCCGATCTAGGCATCGATGTTTGTCCTTCAGTATGTGAACCGGAAGCCTTCCTGGATAGGCATCAGCGTGGAATCTCTTCCGTATATCCAGAAAACTCACCGTGTTCTCAACTAGCTTCTTCCCTCCTGCCTGGCGCTTGTTTGCCGTGAAAAAATAGGCAGAGAAGAGGACGACGAATACAATCATCAGGATATGAGACCTGCATGGGTTAGCGGAATAGTGGAAATACGAACACAGGTACGTACCCGATGGAGACCCAGATCGCAGTGATATACTGTGGTGCCTCGTTCTGTCGCACAATGAAACTACCAGCAATGCCTCCAGCTCCATTACAGGCTCTAACTGCAGCTGCCGTAAAGACACGTTTCCATTGACTTTTCGACTGTCAGCAAACTGGTGGGATTGACATGGAAAGGAATAACTTACCCGACGATATTATTGGCTTGATACGCGTTCAACGCCGCCCAATTCGCCACGTAAGATCCTGTAGCCAGGTAGATCCCAATATATCTCACAGTGACTTGGTTGCTGAAGCCAAGCATGCAAAATCCAACAATTAAGCAAATTGAATTGAAAGCAATGATGGGTCCGCGAAGTCGCCAAGTGTCTCCAATCCAGGACGAAAGTATAGCTGGTATGACCGCGTAGTAGTACGGAGGGGCAGACAGCAGGATTGCCTTGTTCGTGCTAAATCCCATGCCACTTTGGAGGATGATGGGGAGGAAGTACGATAGGGATGTAGAGACAAGATTGAGGAGGAAATACATACAACAGAACCCATACACTTTCGGATCTGCAGCATGCCGGAGGACCTTGTTCCAGCTAAACGTATCCAATTGGACATCTCCTCGGTCTTTCTGGATACGAGACGCAGCGATAGTACTCTCTTCCTTTGTCAAAAAGTAGAAGCTCCGATGAGAGTTTTCAGGAAATTCCACCATCCACCAAAAAGTGACGATGCCCATAACCGCCGCAATAAGACCCTGCACTACGAACATCCATTGCCATCCTTTAAGCGCACTCTTGCCATCCAGCTGGTTCAGACCGAAATTGACAACGCTTCCAGTTGCGAGAACTATTACTTGACCACTCTGAAGGAACGCAAATCGCAATTGCTGCTCTTCTCTTGTATACCACGTACTGGTGAGATAAGTGAGACCTGGATATATCCCCGACATGGCAATACCGAGCAATATTCTCAACGCGATCATCTGCCTCCATGTTTGAACGAAGGCTGTGCAAAGCGTAATCACCCCAAAACAGAATGTGATAAATGAGAACCATATCCGTGGTCCAAACGTTCGCACAGCAATCGTCGAGGGAAGTTGAAATGCAATGCTCGCAATTGTAAAGATGAAAATCGAGACGGAATATCTATCCCCTTGGTCAAGGTGGAGGTCACTCAACATGGAGGTAACTGAAGCACTTGAGATGATCACGCTGTCCAGCAAATCAAGACTGCACAGAATCCCAGCAATGCTACAGAGCCGAAGGTCGACTTTGAGCCGAATGCGACGTTCAATGGCATCTTTCTCTTCACCAGTTTCACCAAGAATATCTTCTCGATCCTGAGGCACCTTTTCGGACTCTGAGCGGTCAGGAATCTTGGACATTGAACAGATTTAGGAGATGTGATGTTCCTCGCACAAAGACGAAAGGGAATATTATTATCTGCCGGAGCTCGTCGTTGAGTCACCCTAATTAACCCGATCTCTTTCCCTTTTTGGAAAACCGAGGATGAATCCTAGCATTTGAGGTAGCATTGCATTCATCACGGTAAGCGAAGGCTGCATCACCGCTTTCTCCTGCTTCTCTACGCTAGAAAGCGGGCACACATGTATCTCGCCTAACTGCTCCGAGATCAGCTTTGGAGTACCAACGTGACTCATTAAATACAATGCGGCTTATATATCGCTCGTTTCTTACCAGGCGCACCATCTCTCAGCGAACGGACCAATTCTCTTACCTCTACCGCCATAGTGCTCCAACGGCGTAAGAAAGGCTTAAACCACGAAAATGAATTCAATAAGAGACCGAGAGGCTTCAATTGGCCGCCATAATGACCTCGAACTTCATGATATTCGCCATGAGGCAGATTCAACTTCCGGGATTGATAGGCTTGAGTGTACTGATGCGCCGTCCTTACATTCAGGAACCGAGTCAAGGAGGTCTGCTCAACATCGAAGGTGAGCTTTCAGTATAGTAAATCATCGACTAATGACTCCTCTACGGGAATTATATGAATATATTCCTCTCATACTCTCATACTCTCATGTTCTCGTGTTCTGATACTCACATTCTACAGTATCCCTTCTACATGAGTATCTATTACCCCACTTCCTTCTTACAAACCAAAGACTAACGCACACCCCTAGACGCGCCATCTTAACCGTCCTCGCCTCCTTCACCCTAACCTTCACAGGCTGCGGCCTCAACTTCGCCTTTGGCGTGTATCAAGAACTCTACGAAACGCTCCCGGGCCCCTTTGCGCACGCCAGTCCAGGAACAATCGACCTAATCGGAACCCTCGCCGCCTCCCTCATGACCATCGGCGCACCGCTCGCCTCCGCCTGGACAAAAGTCTACACGCCACGGACCGTGACCCTCATCGGCGGCACCCTACTCCTCCTCGCCAACACCCTCGCCTCGCTCTCCACGCAGCTCTGGCACTTCCTCCTCGCGCAAGGCGTGCTGCTGGGCTGCGCGACCTGCCTCTCCTACATCCCCGCCGTGACCATCGCACCAGGCTGGTTCGACGCGCGGCGCGGCCTCGCCATGGGCATCATCCTCAGCGGCACCGGCGTCGGCGGCGTGGTGTGGGCGCCCGCCCTCCGCGCGCTCAACGCCGCCATCGGCTTCCGCAACACCCTACGCCTGACCGGCGGCATCGGCTTCGCGCTCGTCAGCGCCGCCGCCATGGCGCTGGAATGGGACCCGGCGAGCGCGGCGCGGATCGCAGCCGAGAGGCCCTCCCCTCCCTCCCGCCGGTCCCCCCGCCGGTCCCGCCTCTTCTCAGCCCTAAGGGGCACCCTCCGCACCCGCATCCCCCTCGTCAACTGGCGCATCGCCAACTCGCGCCTCTTCGTAGCCGAGGCCGCCGGCGCCGCCCTGCAGGCCGCGGCGTACTACACGCCCGTCTACTTCTTCTCGTCCTACGCGCGCTCGCTGGGCTACAGCGCCGCGGCGGGCGCGTCCTTCATCGCGGCGTCCAACGCGTCTTCCGCCGCGGGGAAGGTGCTGCTGGGCTACACGGCCGACCGTGCGGGTCGGCTGAACACGCTGCTGTTCTGCACGCTCGTCAGCGCGGCGACGGCGTTGGGGCTGTGGTTCCCGTCGACACGGGTGGGGCAGGAGGGGGAGGGGTTTAGCGGGAATGACCGGGCGCGCGCGCTGTTCATTGCGTTTGCGGTGCTGTATGGCGTGTTTGCGGGCGCGTACGTGAGTCTGTTCCCGACGGTGCTGGTGGAGCTGTTTGGGGTGCAGAATTTCGCCAGCGTGAACGGATTCCTGTATATGGTGCGCGGGTTTGGCACGCTGTTGGGGACGCCGGTTGCCGGGGCGCTGATCCATTCGGGTGGGGCGAGGGTAGCGGTTGGGTTCGGGCGTGGGGGACGGGCAGCGGAGGAGTATGCGAAGAGTAGTGTTATGGTGGGGGCGTTGTTGGCGGCTGCGACGGTGAGTGTGCTGTGGGTTAGGCTGGAGGTGGGAGGGGTGGGGAAGTGGAAGGTGTGAGTATGACAGGAGGTATGAAGCAGGCACGAGACTGTCTTGAATTTGTAGAATTGGTACATATATGTATCATTCGCTGTACAGCCATCTAAAAAGCGCATGTGAATCTCCGCTCCCAATTTCCCAACTCCTTGCCATGCGCAGTCTGTGACTTCAAACTATATACAGTATATCTGGCCCAAAACGTGCGAAATCTAACCAACCAGTCCGTCCCCCAATCTCAATGCACCATACTCTTCCCAATCTCACTCTCCCACCCAAGCGCCCTCTCAAACCCATTCGAATGCGTCTGATAATCCATCATAGCCTGATAGACCTCATCCCGACTCGTCAGCACAAACGGGCCATACTGAACCACCGGCTGGTCCAGCGGGAGTCCCGCCACGAGGATAAACTTAGCCTCGGTCTCCGCGCCCTCCTCGACGCTCGCCGCAATGCTATCCCCCTCCTGCTCAAACACGACATTATGGTACTGCTCCACAGGCCTCGACACCCCGCCAGACGAAAACACCGTCGTGCCACTCAGCGTATACGCAAACGCATTCCACCCCTTTGGCAGCGCCTGCTCAACCCTGCCGCCCGGCCTGACCGTAAAATCCAGCAGCCACACCGGCGTATACGCCAGCTCCTTGACGCTATCGGTCCCATAACTCCTGCCCGAGATGACCTTGACCGTAACCTTCCCTGCATCCGCCGTCACCACCGGGATCTCGCCGGCCCGCAGATCGCGATACCGCGGCTCGCACGCCTTCAGCGCGCGCGGCAGGTCGACCCACAGCTGCAGCCCGACATTCGGCGCACCGTCCGCGTTCTGCCGCGGCATCTCCGCATGCACGATCCCGCGCCCCGCCGTCATGAACTGCAGGTCCCCCGTCTCGATCGTGCCCCTGTGCCCGGCAAAGTCCTCGTGGTCGACGGCCCCCGACAGCAGGTACGTGATCGTTTCTTGCCCTCGGTGCGGGTGGTCCGGGAACCCGGCGCCCGGCGGGATCGCGAAGTGGTCGAGCATTAGGAAGGGCGAGAAGTTGCGCAGGCGCGGCGTGCCGATTGAGCGCCGCACGCGCGCGCCTGCGCCTTCGTTTTGTTCGGTGGCTTCGAAGGCTTTGGAGATTTGGCGGGGGGAGGTGGTGGTGAGGGGTTCGTCGGTTGGGGGGATCACGGGCAGGCCGGCGAAGCTGGATTGGGAGGTTGCGGTGGACATTTTTGAGGCTTGGGTGAGGATATTGCTTGCTACTGCTGCTGTTGTTGCTGCTGGTCTTAGTTTTGTGGAAAGTCGTGTGAGGCGTGAGAGCATGTAGGGATGGTTGTAGTAGACAACTGCTGCGATGCAGAAAAGAAAGGAGAGGATCAGTCGCATGGAGGAGAAGGGGGGTTCTTATAGAGGGGTGGGGGAGGGCGACGAGAAGATGCTCGAACAAAAGAGGTTTCTAGTGGGCGTAAGTAATGCATGAGGGCTGGTTTGATAATTCCTGACATAGCACAAGTTGAGCGCGCAAGGGCTGATTACGGCGCTTTCTGCTTGGATCAGCAATTGTCAGCGGAAGCATGCCAGGGAATCGGATGACGTTGTCGGAGTTTTTTTCTCGCTTGAGCAGCCAACCAAGAGAACACGACCGGGCTTCATTATCTCATTGTCATGCTGGGAAACAATTAGAGATTTTTATATTAGTTACACAGTATGATAGAACGAGCGCATACCGGGGAGATAACCCATTCTAGCTATCGATATTTCCATTGATAGAAGGTCTCACAGCCCGCATTTCCACGTTGAATCTCCACCTACGCTATCTTCACCGTCACGTGCTTTGGGATACTTCATAGTGGTTGCACATTAGAGCGGAATACACTCTGGAACTGCGCTGTCAGAGTCTTTCCATAAAGCACGAAATGTAGGTCTCAACGGATACTCCCGCTAGAGGTCATAATAGTTTCTGGGAGGAAGTAGGAGCGGAGAGAGGGTGGAGGTCCGTGAGGTCTCCATGAGTGGTCGGGCAACTATTGTTCCCTCATCCCGCCGCTTCTTCTCTAAGCACCACTCATAAACCTCGCGGCTTCAAAATGGCACGCATTTTCCCTCTTGCTAAATGTGAACTCCTTGTTACCTTATCGAATAATTCTCATATATGTCAGAAGCCAACGTATCAGTAACCCTCTAGCGGTCTGAAATATATTTTCAGGATGGTATCGGATAATCACTAATCGCACCGTCCACCGAACCGTCATTACTCCGAGATGTCTACGTATTAATTCAAGAACAACCTTAATGCTTGAGAGTAAAGGTAGGCGCAACGATATACTGTTGTTTCGTTCTATCCAACCGGAAAAATGTATGAATACATTATGCCGTAGCTTACATTCGAACTGCACAGCGCAAACTCTAGTAAAAAGCAAAATTATCCCTGCAATCCTAGTGACTCCCCATCCGATCTCAGAATCCTGCGATGGTGTAATGTAAAAGATCGTTTTCCACAATCTCGGACTTCTTAGCCTTCAGTTCTTCAACATCCCAGTTTGCCCAGGTAAACTTTCCACGCAGGAAGTCTGCCTCCGGTGATGCAAGCCAAAGGATGAATTGAGCAGCTAATTCTGGTTCAGCGACCGCAAGTCCAGCCACTCCTCCTTCTCTTGCTTTCCCACCCATATCAGTCTCCACAAATCCCGGATGTACACTAACGAATCGAACGTCTGGGTTTTCCACCTGAAGCCCCTCGACCAATCGCAGCTCTGCCGCCTTGCTCGCCGCGTAGCTAGTAAATCCCGGAATGCCGCCCCAGTGTGCTGCCGCGGTACTTAGAGAAATTACTACTGCATCTTGGCCCGCTTTCTTGGTGCGCAGGAAATTCTGGGTGACCGTAGCAGTGCCCAGAATGTTGACCTCAAACCCCCGCCACCAGGACTTGAGGTCGACCGTTTTGAGAGGCACAACGTCCGATAGCAGTCCAGCATTATTAATAAGGATATCTGCAGCTCCAAAGGATTCGAACATCGAAGCAACGGCTGCAGCATCTGTGACATCAGCTACGTAGTAATAGGTCGTAGTGCTAGGGTACGCTGCATTAAGCTCCTCTGCTGTAGATTTGAGCTTGGATTCAGTCCGACCGCTAATGGCAATGCGAGCTGCGCCAGCGGCGGCGAATGCATGCGCGATGGATGAGCCAATTCCATATCCACCACCAGTCACCAATATTGATTTTCCCTTAACGGAAAGCTCTGGCCGAGTGGGCGACACCGCAGGGTAGGGAGATGATCGGCTAGTCGGGACGAAAGAAGCCATAGTTGAATATAGGAGATAAAAAGCTATTGAGCTTGGTGTGATGTTGGTGAGAACGGAGATCTCGAGATACGTTTATAACAAATTATTGAGAGGATCAGGATGCTGACCGGAACACTAATCACCCCGAATGGTCTTGTAAGTTTATAATATGACCGAGGCATGAACAGATTAGCAACACAATCGCTATGCTATCATAAATCCATAACTTGTTACGAAAGCACACGCAAAGCCGATCACAAATTACCCCGATAGGCTTATGATCAAGATATTAGTCCTGTTTTCCTCACAATTAGAACTAAGTCACTCCTCAAAATTCCGAATTAGCTGGTCCATCTCCGCTCTTACGTTCGGCTCTTTCTTCAATCCATCGGCCTAGCCGTCTGCCTAGACGGCTGGAGAGATATGCACAACAAACACTCCTCCACACGACGCCAGCCTCTCAGCCTCACCCTTCCTATGCCATCTCAAAGGTTCCAGGTTCTGGCTACGGCCATGGCCCATATTTCTAGGTCGGCCGCGCTAATTGAGATGTTCCGCTCTGGAGCCACTGGGGGGCGTCGCATGATCCCGGTGAAAGGCAATACAAATGGCGCACCAGTGATGATTGGGGGTGTGGACCTAATGTCAACCGTCGCAACTGCCGTACACATTGCGAGATTTCGGACTCCGAGTGGCGCAGATCTCGTCACGACGTTACGAGCGACGGTGACAAGCTCGTATTTTTCAAGGCGAAAGGTACGCTGAGATTTTGTGAATGAAGTCAGAATTACCAAAGTGGTATTATTCGGGGGCACCTGCGCAGAGAGCCACCACTGCGCGTCAATATGCAGACGCGCTACAGTCTCTGACCAACCAGCCTCGATAACTAAGGCGGGCCATGCCCGGGGATAGAGAGGTGCTATCGAGCTATCGGCTTCTTTGAATGAATTATTTGAGCGATGTTGGTACCGGGCTGATCCAAGACTGAGATAATCACGACCAGACCGAAGGCCCATGCCCAACATATCTTCTTTTACCATGTCCATTAGGATGTTGTGCATCATTTCGTGCACTGGGCCTACCATCTTTACAATCAATTTACTATCATCGAGCTGCAAACGAATTGGGTAACGGAGTCGGTCGATGTACTTCAGCTTTGAGGAGTCGAAGTCCGAAAAAACGATCCACTGCTGCGTGTCATCACCACCGTCCAGAGCTCGTAGACGGTCTGTGACGGCCTTTTTGAAATTGGCGGTGCTGAATGGCAGTTCTTGGTTTTGCTCGAGTCCTGCTGCGGGTGGAATTTCAAGAGCCGTGCCGAGCTCAAACGCTGGCGGTTTAGTAGTTGGTGAAGGTGAAGAAGTCATGATGAGCTAGAATTTCCAGAGAGCGGTATCTGGCGTTCGTTTAGGAAGGAAGGAATTGAGGAGGCTTCACTTCACCTCGCCACGCTAAAAACTCGCTAATGCTCGCTTAATTTGGGAGTTATTCATTCAACGCTTAAATCATGGCCACTGATAGTCGTACACCCCCCACCAAACAGGCTTAGATCCTTCCTCTTCAGGTTAGAACGTCACGTGTGTTTAACTTATATGCATCTACATCACAAAAATCAAATTTTTAAAATGCAACTTTTATAACTGTACCACCACAATTAAGTCTCAATCTTAATTATAGTATAGGTAGTAGAGTCCAAATCAAAGTTAGAATACACTAAAGGACCCCTTAGTAAAGTCCTGCTAAAAGGGCAAGACCCTACAACCTCTGTAAGCCTCTTAAATATCACCGCCAACACTTAGTAAGGCACTTGTAGTAGTATCTTAACTTCTACCACTATTGTTACCACCTGTAATACTACCTACAATACCACCTACAATACCACCTACATACTCCTAAGTTGATTAATTGGATTGCGCAGTAACTTGTAAGGCAGTATATAAACTAATTTAGCTGCTACCGCCTCTACTTATTGTCTGCGAGCTGCCTCTATAGGCACGCCCGCGCCCGCGCCTATGCCCACAGGTAGTGTATCTAGTATTTTGCTTAAATGCTAAGGGCTTGCGATAAGTTAAGGTATTAATGCGACGTCTATTTATAGAGCCGGCTATAGAGCCAGCCGGCTAACCGCAGCGGCGCTTAATAGTTAATAGCTCTTGGATAAGAAGCAGAGGATTAATAGGTGGGTTAGTTAGAGGATTTAGTAGAGGGTAATCAAACCACTAGTGTACGTTAATTTTAGTTAGCTGTATTTTTAGTACTAGGGTGGCGCTTTGGTGTAGCTGCCTATAGAGGATATAGCAGTATAGAAGGCCGTATACTGCGGTCCATTAGCCGCTATAATTTAGCTGGTAATTAGCTGCCTTTATAAGCTATAGTTGGCCCTTAAAATAATGGAGGCATAGAGGCGTTACTTTAGTAAGGATATCTTTAAACTCTAGCTTGTGAACGTTATGTGGTGGGCGGTCTCTCTGCCTTATAATTATCATTATATAGTTATTTATATTATTTTAAATAAGGTTCTTAATATTCCAAACTACGTTAAATAAGTCGCCATTAGATACTGTAAGGAAGCGCTTTAATTTAGAGTGCGCGCCCTTAAGTCGTGATAAGACACTAGAAAAGTATATTTAGTTAGCTAAGAGAATTTAGAAAACTTACGGCCTTATCTATACCTCTACGCGTAATTATAAAGGGCTTTAACTATAATAGATTTTAGTAAAGCAAATTGCGGGGTTGCTTATAAATATATAGATCTTAACAATTTAAAACAGGCTTAAAGATATCTATATACGTTATGGAGTTATAAAGGCGTGCAGGCATATACGAATGTTTTATATAGCTTAACTTACTTACTAATTTCCAAAGTGCATCTAAATATTAGTATAGTAAGTTATAAACTCCCTCTAATATAGCCACTATTTATCGCGTAAGTAGTTAGTAAGGCGCTCTTAATTATAATAGTCTTCTATAAGCTGGTCCCAGACAGCCGTAAAGCCTTTAGATAACTTTTACTTATAGTAGTCTATTTAGTGCTTTATAAAGTTATTATAGTCCTTCTACGCCTTTTCCTTTTTCTTATTTAATTAATTAGCCCTTATAACCTAGTTATCTTATATATATATAAGGACGTTCTTGGTAATATGCTAGAGGTAAAGTAGCTAAGGAACTAACCAGAAGTATCGCTATAGTATATTCTTAAGAGCTTGCTCCTTATCTATAATTATAACCTTTAGAACTATATTATATTAAGAGTAGAGAAGATAGATTTATTAAATTATAAAGTTATAGTCGCCTTCTATTTCGCCTAGTAGGAAGTAATAAGCAAGCTTAAAGTTCTGCCTAGTATTATTAACGCCCACTATGTATAGAAAGGGCATTTTAAACTTATTTGTTTTATAGGTGTAGTTAAGTAGTAAGATATTAGGAATCTTTTAAAAGTATTTAAGAGACTCTAGATAAGCAAAGAATAAGTATTTAAGGTAATCGCGATCGTCTTCTTTATGCGCAAAGTAGTATTTAGATTTAAGGTCGTCGGCTCTATATTTGCTAAAAGCCTTAAGTGTGACGGTTTGGCTGACTGCATAACGTCGTCACACTAAAATATAAGCAAGACGGATCAAGGTTGTTCCAACGCCGACTATTACGGCGCTGGTGGAAAACGGTGGATTATGGTAGACGTTAGGGTAGACGCCGAGTCACGTAAGTCCACGTGACTAGAGGACCGCATAAAACTTCGCACGGCGCTACTATTCTTCTCCCTCCCTTTCTCTAGCTTTGGATCCTTGTTTATAGACTACCAATTATATAGGCTTACGCGTCCCTTATACTATGCTCATGCCTTAATTAACTGAGTTGCTAATATTATCTAAAGCTTAACTACTCTTTCTTCCTAAGAAGGAACTTAAATATATCTATAAAGGACATAGAATAGGACCCTAAGGATATTACTAGGACCATAAGGATAGGACAGACCCCTAAGAACTAAAAGAATATAAATAGGACGCGAAACCTAAGAATAGGACACGCACGGACCAGAACCCCTAAAAAATAAACAAACACTGGAAATTACCTAATACCCCTACCACCATGCTAAGAAATACAGCAGCCGGCAAAGCTGCTGTAGGACCCGCAAATACCTCCAATAGTAAAACAGTCGCCGTCTTAACCCCCTAGGAAGAGCTTGTAGCAGCTAATGCCAAAATTAAACGGCTTTAAGAGCTACTTAAAACTAGAAACACCCCTATACCTAGTAAGGAGTTATTAGACACCTAGAGACTTGCTATAGTCCTTAAGACCCTAGCCTAACGTACAGCATTAGCATTGTCGCGGTCCACGAAGGTTGCGGACTCCCTATTGCTTATAGACGGAACTAACCCTATATTTAACAATTGGAAGCTTTAACTGTAAGACAAGCTTAAAGTTAATATGGACTACTTCCCTACTACCTAAGCTAAAATGGCCTACGTCTTCAGCCGTACTGGTGGGGATATATAGACGTATCTACGTCCGCAATACGCCTAGGACTTGGCAGACCCCTTCCTCTCTAAAGAAGAGATGGTTAACCACCTGTCTTCCATTTATAAGGACCCCTTTAAGATATAGAACGCCTGCCTTAATTACAAAGCTCTTAATATAAAGATGACGGAGACCTTTTTAGCCTTTTAGACCCGCTTTTTGCACCTAGCTGGCTAAGCCTAAATTCCCTATAAAGACTTAATGCCAGACCTCTTTAACAAGCTTACCCTAGACCTATAGCGCGCCGTACTACCAGTTTTTACTACTATATAGACGCTAAAGGTACTTACGGACCACTACCTAGCTATTAACCAAGGCCTCTGTCGAATTAAGGCATGATCTAAGCGGTATAAAGCTAGAAACTCTCTAAACCAGACTATAAGTACTTTACAAACGGCCCGTAACACCCTAGTATAATCTATAACTCCTACGGCACCAACTATATAGCCCGCCATTAATTTAGTAGCTAGCCGTGCAGCTAGTCCTACTATGGATCCAGCGCACACTTAGCCTATGTATAACGACCCCCGTAAACAGGCCCTTAGTAATTAAGGAGCTTGCTTCTTATACGGCCAGAAAGACCACTTTGCAAAGAATTATTAGATAAAGGCAAAAACAGGCAAGGTTTTATTAATTTAGGAGAATAGTATAGAGTTAGAAAAAGAGGAACCCTAGAGGAAGACTCCTCTCTAGGGTTAAAAGGGATTAATATGTTATATATTAATCTAGGTCGGCTAGTTAGTAGAAGAAGCTGCACTATCCCTTATACCTTATTCTATAATAGATATTAAGTTTTAACCTCTGCTTTAGCTAACTCTGGAGTAAATGCCTTTGCCTTAATAGATACCTAGTATGCTGTAAAGCTGGCTGACTTTTTAAATGCACCCCTTAAAGAACTGCCCAAACTAATTCCTATTCGCGGGTATAATGGACGAATAGGGCCACCTATTATAACTATCTTACGGATTTACCTCCGCATTAATAGATGAAGGTAGTATAACGTCCCCTTTCTTATTATGGACCTCGGGAGCCACGATATAATTATAGGGAGAAAATGGCTAGCCTATTTAGGCTTATAGCTTAATATATAAAATAGACGGCTTATTTAGCCTAAAACCCTACCCCCAACCCCTTCCTTTATAAAAGAAATCAGCATTATAATAGAAAACCTTATACAGCCCTAGATTAATACTATTTACTAGGCCGATGCTATGCGCAGAGACTAGGCCTTTAAGAAGGATATATGTCTTAATCCTTAACGGATCCGTATACTACGCCGCCCCTAGACTATATATATTACGCCATCCGCACCAGAGACCTAGGAAGTTAGTAGTAACCTAGCTAAGCCCCCCACAGAGAACCTAGGCCCTATATAGCCCCAAAGGAAAACTAGGGATATTAAACGCCATACTAAGCTAATAGACAGGAAGGATAACTTATAGAAAATAGAACATAAGCTAAGGAAGACTATACACCTTATACCGCAAGATACGGCCTAATAAGCGTCTGTAAAGAAACCTACAAACCTCCTACTAGTTGATATCTGCTATATTAGCGCTATAGGATTCTACTAGAACTTGGTTTAGCCTAATACCGTTGCCTTTATAACTAGCCTATACAAAATTGATTAAATGCTTAAGGAAAAGGAAAGTAAGCTTAGCGGTTAGGAAAGCGAGCTTATAGATAAGGAACTAGTAGAACAAAAACTGCCCAATTAACACTAGAAATTCAAGGACGTATTCTCTAAGGTAGTATTAGATATACTTCCGCCTTACCAACTGTATAACTATAAGATCGAGATCGATCAAGGTAAGGGAAGTACCCTTAGCTTTAGCCCTCTCTACCTGCAGTCTATTGCCGAATTATAGGCTATAAAGCAGTACCTTATCAACAACCTTAATAAGGGCTTTATTAAGCCTAGCCAAGCCCCTTTTAACTCGCCTATTCTCTTTACTAAAAAACTAAATAGAGGACTGCGCTTCTGTATTAACTACCGTAAGCTAAATAACATAACCCGTAAGGACCGCTATCTACTACCCTTACTTAATGAGACTCTTGCCCGAATAAGTAGAGCTAGGGTCTTTACAAAGCTTAATATCCGCTAGGCCTTTTATTAAATTAGGATAGACCCTAGGTTTAAGGAGCTTACTACATTTTAAACCCATTACGGAACGTACAAATGCAAGGTACTCCCTTTTGGACTAACTAATAGACCAGCTACGTACCAGCGGTATATAAATAATGTACTCTTTAACTACCTTAATAACTTCTATACAGCCTACCTAGATGACATTATAATTTACTCTAAGAATAAGCTGGAACACAAGGAGCACGTCTATAAAGTTCTACAACAGCTCCGCAAGGCTGGTCTCCAGGCCAATATTAAGAAGTTAGAATTTAGTGTTAAGCGTATAAAGTACTTAGGTTTTATTATCAGTATAGATAGAATTAAGGCCAACCCAGAGAAAACGGCCGTAATTAACCAGTAGACACCCCCACGGACCGTAAAGGGGGTATAATTATTTTTAGGTTTCTGTAACTTCTACTAATACTTTATTAAGAACTACAGCAGGATCGCCTAGCCTTTTAACCGCCTTACTAGAAAAGACCAGCCATTCCACTTTAACGCCATATATATGCAGGCCTTTAATAAGCTTAAAAAGCGGCTAGTATTAGCTCCCCTACTTACCTACTTTAACCTAGAACGGCCCTTAATGCTAGAAACTAATGCCTCAGACAGTATAATAGCCGGTATTTTTTCCCAGAAGCAACTAGATGGAGAATAGCACCCTATTACATACTATTCAAAGACTATAATAGATGCTGAGCTGAACTACTATATCCATAACAAAGAAATGCTAGCTATTATCTCTAGCTTTCAGCACTGGTGTATATAGCTAGAGGGGACCCCTAAGCCCATTAAGGTAGTTTTAGATTATAAGGCCTTAGAATACTTTATAATAACCAAGGCCCTTACGGCCCGCTAGGCATACTAGGCGGATATCCTATCTTAGTTTAACTTCTTAATTATATATAGACTAGGCGCTATAAACCGTGCGGATACTCTTATAAGGCGTAAACAGGACCTAGGTAACTAGGCGGCTATAAAGATCTTATTACAGACCTAGGTACTACTATAACCAGAGCACCTTAACCCCTAGATATAGGCAGAACTAAATACGGACCCTTTAGACGCTAAGATATACCCTATTAACTCCATGGAACTTGACCTTATTAATAAACTACTATAGGTAAACTGTACGGCCCCTTCTCTACAGGAGTGCCGCGAAAAGGTAAAGGATGCTACTAGCCTATAGTCCCTCGAAAACAGACTGCTTAAACACTAGGAACAGCTAGTAGTGGCAAAGGAACAGAATTTACGGACTTAGCTTATTACTAAAGCATATACTTAGGTCTCTACGGCCCACTCTAGAAAAAATAAGACCCACACAATTATTGGCAACCGCTACTACTAGCCCGGAATAGTTACGGATATTAACCGCTATATATAGAACTGCGATAACTACTATAGGTTTATAATTCTACGAGACAAGACCCTAGGGCTATTAAAGCTACTTTTAATACCAGAACGCCCCTGGTAGTATATCTTTATAGACTTCCACAAGTTACCTACAGACCGTAACGGATATAATATGGTTATAATCCTAGTTAACTGCTTTAGCAAGCGCCCGTTCTTAATCCCCTATTATAAGAATATTAATGCTAAAGAGGCGGCCTAACTATATATCTACTATGTCTACCAAATTTACGGACTACTAGATACTATTATATCCAACTATAGGCCGCAGTTTATATTAGCCTTCTGGAACGAGTTCACCTAGATCCTAGGTATTAGGCTAAAGCTCTCTACAGTATACCACCCCCAGATAGACGGTTAGACGGAGATTATAAATTAGTACTTAGACCAAAGACTCCAGCCCTTTATTAACTACTTTTAGGACAACTAGAGCGGACTACTACCTATAATAGACTACGCCCAGGCAACCCTACCCTATAACTCTACGGGGTTTGCACCTATTTAGCTAGAAATAGGATACTTACCCTATATAAGCTTTAACTGGAAGAGACCGGAAGGACTACAGACCGTACGCAAAAAACTATCTTATAAGGAAGCACAGCAGTATGCTAGACGCTTAGAAGAAGTATAAATAGTAGCCTATAAGAACCTAGAGAAGGCCTAGAAATTGATAAAACAGTAGGTAAATAAGTATAGGCGCGAGCCTGACTTTACTGTAGGTGATAAGGTCTGGGTTATAACAAAGAACTAGAAAATAGAACGGCCTAGCTATAAGCTAGACTATAAAATAGCAGGACTATATAAGATCCTTAATAAAGAAGGCAACTTATATAAGGTTAAACTCCTAGACTTAATTAAAGTCCACCCTGTTTTCTTACTAGATAAGCTATGGAAAGCTATAAATAACCTACTACCTAGACAAAAGAATAAGCCTCTACTACCAATTTAAGTTAATGGCGACGACGAATAGGAAGTTAATAAAATACTAGCCTATAAACTAGTATAAGGAACACTAAAATACCATATCTAATAGAAAGGTTATAATTTAGACCCAACCTGGTACCCCGCCTAGAACTTTATAGGTTGCCCCTAGAAGCTTAAAGAATTTTATAATTAATACCCTAACAAGCTAGGACCCCCAAAGTATCTAGACAAGTGGATGGAGTGCTAGTATAGCGAAGATAATAAGCTACCTGTCGAGCATACAGATAAGAACACCCTATAGACATAATACGGACATATAAAGCCTAAGGGCAGGCTTTTTTGGAGGGGGGGGTAATGTTACGGCGCTAGTGGAAAACGGTGGATTATAGTAGACGTTATGGTAGACGCCGAGTCATATAAGTCCACGTGACTAGAGGACCGCATAAAACTTTGCACAGCGTTGCTATTCTTCTCCCTTCCTTTCTCTAGCTTTGGATCCTCGTTTATAGACTACCAATTGTATAGGCTTGCGCGTCCCTTATGCCGTGCTCGTGCCTCGATTGACTGAGTCGCTAACACCAACGACGTATATGGTCGCCTACTGTACCCTTTACTAGCTCCTTATCTTAGTTTATTTATAATATAGCCCCTTATTGCTGCTTAATCTATTGGATCGCTTCCACGGAATCGCTAGCTGTGATATTAAACTAAGATTAACCTTATCTGACCTATAGAGGCGACATAATACTAGGTTTAACGGTCAAACGCGTAGCCGGATAGAGAGCTGGTCTACTACCATAACTACTAACTAACCCACCTTCCAAAAGCCCTACAACGGTGCAGGCAACTATGATAGCGATTAAGCAGCTAAAAGAAGAGACTGCGGCAATTAGATTAAAAGGATTATCCTAATTACAAATTTAGACAAAAGGAGACACTATAGCAAAAAAGAGCGTATCAAGACCAAGCGCGCTGGAGATAGCTACTAACCCAACCCTAGCAGACCGCAAGGAACCCGTAGATTCGACACTCAAGCCACTAGAGCTCCAACCGTACTATGGCGAGACAGAGCTTTTGGACGATATAAAGAGCAAATAGGACCGTCTTATAACACAATTATTGGACACCAAAGACCCTATATACTTCAAGATGGAGACTAAGAGAGAGTACACAGCTGTAACCACCTAAAGTCTATCTAAGATACCTGCAACCAAACTTATAGAGGAGCTGAGACTCTAGGGAATACAAAGGAAGGCGATAGAACAGTAGATTGCTATACTATAGCATCTTACCAATAACTATGCGCATAAAGCTCTTAATGCAAAAGAGGAGGCCTAGGCGAAGATAGTGGAGCTTAAGAAGCACCTAGATAATAGAACAGACGAGCTCCGCGAGGCTAATTAGAAGATATTAAGGATGGGCCGTAAGGTTACCATATAAGCCCTAGATTAGGAAGATAGCGAGCGAGAAAGTATACCGTTATAGACGATATAAAAAGGGACACCACTCTCTTAGATAAGCAGTAGTACGGGCTTAGGATGTATAGCAAAGTTTCCAGACCCACCTACGCTTATAGATGGGAAAGAACCTACCTATTAGGCCTGGAGTGGCTATATACGAAACAAGCTTTAATCTAATATAGACTGGTTCTACCAAGACAACCCAGATCAGGAAGAAGATGCAAAGGTAGTATACATTAAGACACGCGTAGGTGGCAAAGCTTATAACCACCTCTTACCCTACTTAGAGGTAGAGCGCGATATGGAACACAACCCTACCAATAAGGAGGTACTCAAGTTCTTAGAGAATGTCTTTAAGGACCCAGATTATTGGATTAAAGCTTAGCAGGAACTTAAGAGCCTAAAGATGCTATACCTAGGTAACTTTAACAATTTCTAATCTAACTTTATACGACTGGCAAATATCTCTAGGATGCTATAAAATTAGTAGAAAGAGAAGCTTTATAATAAGCTTTATAACAGCCTACGCGTCTAAATGGAAGTTAAGGTAGCTGATAAAGGCTGCAGCTTTAACGCCTATTGTAAGACTGCTTAACAGTACGCCTAAGGGCTAAAGTAGTTAGGCAAGGAACGGAATAACCGTTAAGTAGTCTAAGCTAAGAGAGCTCCTAGTAAGGACGCCGAAGAAACTAAGAGTCTTCTACCTAGATAGTTCTTAACCCTAGTACTAGCTATAAAGACAACAGCTACCTGCTTTAACTATAGTAAGCAAGGACACTATTCTGGGGACTGCCCTATGCCAAAGAAGACAGAAGCTAAGGCAATTAATCAAAGTAAGAAGTATAAGATAGCTACTAACTTAGCAAAGTCGGAAAATAAATAGCTCTAGGCGAAGTCTCTTACCTAGAGCAAATCAGAGCAATCTATACAGCCCCTATATGGCTTAAGGAGATCCTAGGAGGTATAGCCCTTATAATATAATGCAGAATTGCGTTAGGAGGTGTAGCTCTTAATATAATAAGCCTACTCGATTTGGGTGCAGGTGGCGAGGCCTTTATATACCACAAGCTGCGGCTAATTATTAAGCAATGACTATAACCAAAGTTCTATAAGATTAAGGGACGAGGAGTTACTGTATCTAGGCACAATAACTAGCAGATAGATACAATTAAATAGCTCTTTAGGGCTAACCTAGTTGTAGATGGCCAGTAAGTCCCTATATAGTCCCTATTCTATAATACCAGACGCCATAACCTTCTTATTAGCCGTAAGTGGCTTAAGAAGACTAGGGCCTTAATCGACTGCAAGCACCACACCTTAGTATAACCAACTGAGAGAAACTACCACAGTAGGTAGGACGTGATTGTACTAAGAAAAGAGCTCTTACCCCTACTGATTAACAAGGATTACTAGAAGAATGCAGATTAAAGAGACGTACTACTAGATTAAGAGCCTATGCCTACCCCTTAACGCATTTTTAAGCGTATGGCTATAACTAGAGAACCTTAAGGAGAGAGGCGCCCTACTAAAAGCAAATTGGAGCGAACTAAACGGGCCCCATACAACCATAAGCATACCTAGAAGATTGATACCTAAGATACAATTAGGAAGATAAAGGATCAGCTTTACCTAAGACTAGCTTTACTATTAAAGCCAAAAGTAAAGCAGCCTTCGCCTATTGCGGATATTGGAGCAGCGGATATTACGCTACTTAAGGCCAGGAGCTTCTTATACGGAACAAAGCATAAGGGCGTAGTAATCGGATCTACTAGCCTCTACGAGATAGAACGGCTGATAGAGGACAGAAAGGGGCAGGACGCCCTACCTAATAATAAGGAAGAACTTCGTTGGCTCGTCTACGAGAAGCTACCATAGCCCTATTAAGGATACGCTGACGGTTTCTTAAAAGCTACCTCCGATACGCTACCACCGCATCATAAAGGGGTGGACCACGATATCGTTCTTAAAGGTAGCAGCAGCGATCTGGCCCCTAGCCCGCTATATAATATGTTATTAGAACAGCTGGAGCTAGTTAAGGTCTACCTACAGGAACACCTATATAAGGGATTTATAGTGCCAAGCGACGCACCCTTTACAGCCCCGGTTCTATTTGCCAAGAAGCCTACAGCTGTTTTCAAAAGATCAGTAAAAACCTGCCAAGCGAAAAGAGCCGCATCGCACCCCACCAAAATTTTGGTGCGGGGTTGTGATTTCAATTTTACCACCCACAATCGTCGTAATTATGGGTTGCCGCCTTCCAGATAAAGTTGTTCATAGAATTAGGCTTCGCATTGAAGCTAATAAGAATATAGCGGCTATCGCAGAAGTAGTAAAAGTGTCTAAGAAGACAATTTATAAGCTGCAATTAAATCTTGACATTTGGGGTGAGCCGTATGCTCCACCTATTGTTACTATAGGGCGACCAAGGCTTTTGCTGCCCTATTAAGAACTGGTAATATATAATGTTATATAGTACTAAGCCTTTAGCTAACGGTTATTATAGAGACTTTTTAACTTCCTTAAGGATTAACCCACTATGTATCTGGATAAGATGCAGGACTTCCTCTTTAATAAATTTAACGCTTAAGTCTCTTCTACAACTATCTACCGTACTCTTAAGAGAGCTTACTAGTCACAAAAGGTAGTTAGGGCTTAGGCGGCTAAGAGGAGCTCCACTCTTTATAACGCCTAGATTGGTATCTAAAAGAGCTAGACGGTAGATTAGCTGGTGTTTCTTAATAAGTTAGCGGTAAATAAGAGGACTGGTAATAGGAAGTACAGCTAGTCACCTAAAGGGATTAACTACAGAGTAGTACGCCCACTTAAGAGATCAGAGAGGTGGAGTCTTCTACTAGCGCTAATAGTAGATGGATATTTGAGCTACGTTATCTTCTAAGGCTCTATTACCTCTGCGATATTTAAATCCTTTATAGAGGAGCAGGTGCTCCCTTATTGTTTACTATACCTAGAACCGTGTTTAGTCCTTATTCTTAATAATGCGTCTATCTATAAGTTAGCACAGCTTCAAGAGCTCTATAAGCAGCACGGCGTTAAGCTAAAATTTCTGCCACTATATTCGCCAGATTATAATCCGATTGAGGCGACGTTTGGTAATATTAAGGCTTAGATTAAGAGAAACCAGCGGCTAGTTAAGGGATTTGAGAGCTTTAACACCTTCTTGCATTTTGCTATTAGTTAAGTATATGGGATATATATAGGGCAACACTTCTAAGAGGCAGGATATATTATAGATTAATAGATAGCTACTATCTTAATTGCTTAAAGCCCGAGATTTTACTTCTAATTTAAGCCAGCGTACTAATCTTAAAGCTATATCTCTTCTATATATCTAATGTTATACCTTTACCTAGCTTCTTTATATTTAGTGCGTTAATATTCCACTCTTTCTCCACTAACTTGTCTTTAATTAGCTCTAAAATTACCTTCTACTGCTTACTACAAAAGCCTAGCTTATACATTAGCCACTTAAAGAACTGGCTAAGCAGCTTAATTAGATCTGTTTCCAACTAAAGGGGGCTAGAATTTTAGGGTGGCTTAACAACCATATATAGTGGAGGGTAGGGGTAATAAGGCTAAGAAGGAGGTTAATTAGCTGGCTTAGAGTAAGAGGCTATAAAGGCTATAAAAAGGTTATTAGTTAATAGTATAGAATCTTCCTTTCCTACTGCCTACTCCTTACAACTTCCCCAGCTCCTCTCTTTCTAGTTTACTAAGTTGACAATAATATTCTGCGACGGTTGCTTGATTATAAATACGCCACTAACCAGCTCTCTATTCCACTATAGGAAGTTATCTATACTAATAGGATAATAGTTAATTGCTAAATTAAGCAAGTTGGGCAACTTCTTATTCTACTAACAAGTCTTACCATTATTACAACAGTAAATATTTATATAAGGCCACCGATCGGCAATTACGGGTATTTAATTACTAGAGGCTTCTTCAGTAGCAAGTACGCTAGGTAGAGCAGTAAGTTAGGCTTATATAATTGTCCTTCTACCTATAGGCCTCTCACCTAAACGCTGACTTAGAGTAGTAGCAGGAGCCTAAGCCTCTAGCTCCTTTTCCTTAGCTAAGTATAAGGTAAAGTTTAAGGCCAAAGATTTTAATGGCCAGCGCTAGTGCCACTTCTTAATTATATTAACAGCTTTCTCTAGGTCACCGTAAAAGCGAATCTCTTAAGGGCAGCAGTTAACTTACCGCGCCTTCTTGTACGAGGCGACAGCTTTAAGCTAGATAATCTTAAACTTTCGCGGTAATAGATCTAGTAAGATCTGCTCCCTCCACTCCTCCAGCTAATATAGGTATAGGTTATTGGTGTTATATATATCTGAATTCGTACCAGGTAGATCTTCTTTTTTACCACAAGTGACTGCCGTCCAAATACTTGTAAAGCGTACCGGCGGCGGCGGCGGCGACGTGTCTAAATCCTCCTCCAAAGCCTCCACCGAAGCCTCTACCAAAGCCTCTACTTCTCCCTCCTTAGCTTCCTCAGCTTCCTCATCCTCCTCATCCTCCTCATCCTCCTCATCCTCCTCATCCTCCTTATCCTCCTCCTCCTCCTCCTCCTCCTCCTCCTCCTCCTCCTCGTCCAAATCTACAAATATAGGCTGAGCTGATGGCGGCGGCGGTGCTGGCGGTGGCTCTGGCGACGGCTCTGGCGACGGCTCTGGCGACGGCTCTTTTTGCTTCCTTGCCTTCTTCACCTTCTCCGCCTTCTTCAGCTTCCTTTTTGCCTTTTTAGAAGGCTTGGGGGTAGCAAGCGCAGTCATAGACTGAGCCCACTTTCGTTCAGATGGTTTTGGAGGACAAGACGACTGGCGAGTAGGAATTTGCTGCTGCTAGGGCATAAGGGGCAACATCAAGAATTCTATACAATTGGCTCAATTGGGCAAGTCGCTGACTTCACTTTTAGGCAGTAATAGCTAATATTTCGGCATATCGTGGGTGGTAAAATTGAAATCACAACCCCGCACCAAAATTTTGGTGGGGTGCGATGCGGCTCTTTTCACTTGGCAGGTTTTTACCGATCTTTTAAAAACAGCTGTACAGTAGAGCTGCAGCATGCGCAAAGGCTTTGTAATTATGAGTTGGTTTCTATACTTCTACCTACTACCTAATTGCTATATATATAAGGGTAAGTTTAAAAGGGCAGTCAGTTATATAAGAGCCAGTAAGGCGCTTCCTGGCAGTCCTTTTATAGCTATTACCTTTGGCGCACCAAATGTTAAATTGAGGTTATTAGGGCTAAAACTCTGTGCATTGCTTATTTCTATATAGGTGGTTGAAGAGATTTTAAGGAACTTCGACCGGCGGTTAAAGTTCTCTAATTGGTTAGATTCCTGCCAAGAGGTTCTCCCAAGTCTTATCACGTAATATCGTTGCGGGCTTATTTTCCAACACCCTCCCTCAAGCTCAGTTAACGATACCGCTATATACACTGTATATAGGGGTGTAGGATTGCTTAATAAGGGTTACTAAAGCTCCTCTAAGGTAGAATAAGTATTTAATAAGGAGTTACACCCTCCCTAACGTCTAGAGACAGCGCCTGCTCAGTAAAACATCTCTTAAAATTTTGGCAGCACCTCCCCATAGGTGTTCTATATTGCCCATAGAGCTCTAGAGGCCCTATAGCCTTACCCTATATCTCTCCTAAAGTATATCCATCCTTCCTACCAATATAAGCCCTCTCTGATGTCGTAGCCATTAGATTTGGGTGGTAGGTTAGTAGATTAAGGTTAAGTTCTATCGCTCGTTTTAAGGCCTTAAGGCGTCGTTTAGCGCACTCTCCAAGGATTTACCAATTATGTACTGATTTCCTATTAAGGCCTAGTATAGTTAATTAAGTCTTTGCACCATCCAAAGGTGTTTAAGAAAGGCGTAGAACTGAGGACCTGTAAGAGGCTTAGTAAGGCCATCAGCCACTATATTAATTAAAGCAACGTATACAAGGTCAATCCTATTACTATTTATCTCATCTCTTACGTAGTAAAACTAGATGTTAATATGCTTCATTTAATTGTGTTAAACTAGATTTTTAGCCAACGCTTTTATAGCTTAGTTATTGGTTTTAATTAAAATCCTAGCGAACTGCCCGCTCTAGTCTAGTACACCTAGTTTAGTAAGTAAAAGTTAAAGCCATATAGCCTCTTTTACTGCAGCTGTTAGAGCTGTGTACTCTAATTAATATATTAATAGTAAAACGGTAGCTTATAGCTTTAATTTCCATAAGATTAGTCCTCCATTTAATATAAATACAAAGCCTAATATAGAGCGTCTTATGGTTTTATCTTGTCCCTAGTCGGCGTTACTAAAGCTAATTAGTATAAGGTCTAGGTTCTCATCACCTCTATAGGTAATTCCTCTATTAAGCAAGCCAGCTAGGTATTAAAGGATAAGTCTTACGGCCGTTATATAGGTAGAGGTAGGGTTATGGGCGAAACGGCTTACTATTAACACCGCAAAGGCGATATCTGGCCTTGTTTCTATTATAGGAAACATAACTAAACCAACTATACTCTAGTATCTTCTAATATCGTCCTCGCTAGTAGTTTCTTAATTGGCTACGAGCTTAATTAAGTACTTTATAGGTATTAGTAAGGTGTTAGCCTTTTATAATCCAAAACATTTAAGAGCTTTAATAAGGTAGGCTCGCTATAAGAGTATAATCTTCTTCTTTATTCGATCTCTCGTAACTGTCATACCTAAGTAAAAGCTTATTAGCCCAAGATCTATTATTTAGAAGGCTGCTTTAAGCTCTACTTTCGCCTAATTAACTGTCGCTATATCCTTATAGATAATCTTAGTATCGTTAACGTAGGCAGAAATAATTAAACCTTTCTATTCTTTACTAGTGGCGAATATACTATAATCCGCGTATAGATGGTAAAGTCTAAGTTTTTTTAGTAGAAACTTTAAGAGCGTCTCATACCAGATTTAAGGTAACTGTTTTAGTCTATAGAGGGCCTTTTTAAGGCAGCAAACTTTACCAGCTTCTTTATAGCCTTTTAGTATAATAACGTAGAGTTCTTAATTAATTGGTCTATAGAGAAAGGCGGTTTTAACATCCATCTGTTTAATTTTAAGGTTATAGTAGGCAGTAATCGCGAATAGAGCCCTAAAAGCTATAGGTTTTACTACCGCAGTAAAGGTCTAGTCATAGTCGACACTATACTGCTATAAATATCCCTTAATAACCTATCTAGCCTTATAGCGGAGGACCTCGCCATTCTTTCCCTTTTTAACTTTAAACACCCATTTACCAATAGGAGGCTTATAAGGAGGCTTAAGGGAGGCAAGGTTAATAAGTTCCTACATCTAGTTTTTAATTAGAGACCCTACCTCCTCTATTATTACTTTTATCTATTCTTCACTATTCGGGCCGTTGATTGCTCAGTTATATATATAAGGCTTATCTTCGTTAATTAAGGTAGTAGATATATACGTTTTAAGATTAGGTAAGCCAGTATATCAAATATAGCCAGCTAGTAGAGCTATAGGATTAACCGCGTTACAATTATTTAAGTAAGGGTTTTAAGGTGTAGATTAAGGAGGAAAGGTAGATAGAAGGGCTATTAGTTTATCGCCTATTTCGTCGTCCTAGTTGCTTAGTAGCTTATTAATATTATCAGCCTATTAGTTAAGGCCTTGGTCTATACCTATAAGGCTTATAAGGAAGGCAGTAGGGTCGCTTAGTAGGTTAACTCTTAACGTCTAGCGGCCTGATTAAGTAGTAGTTATAGTAAGGTTTTTAGGTAGAGGCTTAAGCCTATAGGGCAAGCTATCGCGACCTTCCTTCTAATTAATTCTTCGTTGTCTTTTTCTTAATAGAGGCTTCGGCTAAGGAGTAGTAGTATCTTCCCTCCCTTACTTATTAGACGAGTCGACGGATTCTTCCATAAATATAGTAGTAGTTTTTAAGCTAATATCGCCTTTGTAGATTTTAATATCTTTAAGATACTTAATCTTCTATTCATCTAGTAGCCAAACACAATAGATTGTCTTGCCGTTATAGCTAATTAGAACACCCTTTTTTGCTTATAAAGCAAACCTAGCTAATTTCACGCGATCTTCTTTAGCTATAAGGGAGTAGACAGTAGATCCTAGAGCCCTTAGATAGTATACTAAGGGAGGTTTGCCCTTAAGCTTTTTATAAGGTAATATGCCATTAAGAAGAGCTCTTGTAGGGCGTCTATTTTTGATGTATATAGCTGCAAGGAGTACGTCGGGCCATAGAAAGTCTAGTATATTGCCGGCAAGGATTATCAAGTGGGTAATCTTAGTAGAGATTCGCTGCGAGCGCTCTGCTACTCCGTTCTCTTCCTAAGCATATAAGGCGGCAGGTTCGAATTCTATACCTAGATCGTCCATCCAGGTAGTTACTTTCTTGCTATAAAGCTCTGCTCCGTAGTCAGTACGAATTCTAGTAATTTTAAGGTCGAATTTAGTATGGATCCAATTATAGTATCTCTATAAAGTACCGAGCCACTCGTTCTTTATACAGATGGTGTAGACTATAGTAAACCTTGTATAGTTGTTAGTAAAAGATACGTAGTATCTTTCGCCTTTAAAGCTAATAGGGGTAATAGGTCCCACTAGATCTATATAGATAAATTAAAATAGCCATATAGCTTATTTCTAGGGCGTCCTATTGTACCTCTTTCTGGCTTTAGATTAAGCATAAGGCTCACAGTATTTATTACTAACGTTGTTAAACTTAATACCAAGTTTACTTAAGTGGCGTTTAAGGTTACTATAGTTAAGGTGGCCAAATTGGTAATACCAAATAGGTAGGCTTTCGTCGTTTTTAATTATCTAGAGAATTGATTCTGATGAGTAGTTATACTACCAAATTAGGTAGAGTTGTTAAACTTTAGGTGCGTATCCTATTACCTTATTATTACATTTAAGTTCGTAAGTCTTATTATTAAAGAAGACGCCTATTTACTTAAGTCAGCTTCCAGATAGTAGGTTTGCTGGTAAATGTAGTATATAAAGAATATTGTATAGAGTAAGCGTACTTCCGTAACCTTTATCAGGGAGTGCAGTTTATATAGAGATAGATCCTTTACCTACTAATTAAGCTCTATAGGGACCAACTATATCTAATAAGGTGTTGTTATTAACGTAGTTAAAGAGAAGTTTACAATTCTTACAGCAGTAGACGGTAGCAGCAGTATTATAAATAAAGTCGTACCTACTTAGTTAGGCTTATACCACCGCTACTACAAGCTTGCGTTATAGATTTGCTTTATTTTTAACTTAATTAGAGTGTTTATTAAACTAAATAGGTGGCCTAGTTCTCTGCTTCTTCCTTATACAAATTCTATTACCAATTCTCTATAGTACGTTTTCTGGGTTTCTCTCCTAGCAGTCTTCTTCGGAATGCGTAGTTCTGTTATATTTTACGCAGTTAGGGTGCTTGCATATTCCTACTAGTACAGTCTTTCTCTTTATAGACGTTCCGTCATTTAAACATGCTACTAGTATAGTAGAAGCTTCTTAATTAAGCTTACTATTAAAGACAATAAGTTCCTTACCTAAGGCTTATAGGTTAGTATTTTTCTGCGTCTAATTTGTTCATTAAGTTATTTTAAACTAAGCGTAGTTAGTAGAGCTAACTCCGTGCAGAAGGGCCGCTTGGGCAAGGATTTTATAGTTAATAGGTTGGTCCATTTCAATAAGGCGATTAAGGTTTAATATAATATAGGAGACAAACTCCTCTATATTCTTAAAATCTTAAACGTGTTTAGTAAAGAAGGTAGCCATAATATCAGTAACAGCTACCAGATTAAGATCCTTAAAGCGTTCTTTTAAAGCCTTCTATTTCTTAAGCGCCTGTCTAGTGTTTAATATAAACGGCTTATAGATATTACTAACGTTCTAGTTAATAAAACCAGCTACTAGCTATTCCTTATATTTCTCCTGTTCCTTTACTAAGTTAGCTAGCTTAATTTTTAGCTATTTAGCAGTAAAGCCTAAGTCCACCCATTTCTCTCTAATTAACTCGATTGTAGGAAGAAGCTATAGTAGATTATTAAGAACCCACTTAATGTTTTTAGATCGGAGGTGGTTTTATATATTAATACTAAACATTGGCCAGTCTTCCCGTCTAACAAGCTTTCGGATAGAGGTATTAGGCCATAGAGACGCACTGGCCGTAACCGGCTTAGCGCAGGCGAGGCGCAGGCGAGACGCCTACAAAACGTAGTTGCCCCGCATCAGAGAACAGCAGAATTTAGTTCTACAGTTCTACTTTATTAAGAACCAGATACTTATTTACATTCCGTTACTGTTGTTACATTACTATATACCCTAAGGACCTTGGCGTCCTAACAGTTCTGAATTCTCATCCCTTTTTAGGGGTAGTGGCCCGACAACACCGCGGTCTGCTAAGGCCACGACTACATAGCAGCAACCCTCTGTCAAGAAGACGACCTATATTTATTAACTATATCACAGCCTATCAACCTAATGGCGAGACACAGGCGTAATACCAGCGCAGTATATAATACCAGCGCAGTGCGTAGTACCAAGTCTGGGGAATGGCCCTAGGATAACGCGGGCGGACCTACGTCCTGGACAGAACCGGAAGTCACGGGCGAAGGGGATATACAGAAAGAAATACAACGGCTAAAGAATAAGAAGTTATAACTCCTAGAGCAAAGAAAACTACAGTTGCTTAGGGAAGAGGTGGAAGTGCTAAGACAGCGTTAACGCGGCGAGGTGACGTTAACTCCCGTTCCTAACCTATCTTTACAACCTTAAACCATCCCATTGGAGTACTTGGATGGTAGCCAGATGCGTCTAAACCTTAAGCGGAGGGCTACTAATATAATAGGCGCTCCATTAAAACGGGCTGTTAAAATAGAGAAGATTGCTCCATATTACAGCAAGAGTATTTAAGAGCACTAAGACTTCTGTAATAGCTTAAAGCTAGCGTTTTGCCTGGAGCACAACGGCTTCGCAAATAAGGATACCAAAGTCGCGTTTACCATGTAATATATAAAGGGGACCAACCGAACCCTTTAGCTATAGTATAAAGATAACCATCCAGACACACAATTTACCTGGGAGGAGCTTATGGAATTCTTACTTAATTAGATTAAAAGTCCTATTAATTAAGAACTCCATATAGCCCTAATATATGTAAGGGTAACGCAGCGAACTGATTAACCTATAAATGAGTTTGCTGCTTACCTAACCACCTTAGAAGCGCAAATTAACCCTCTTTATAATGTAAAGTATTTAATAATACATCTGTTCGCGAAACTGCGGCTAGAGCTATGGCTTGCTATTACTAACTATTAAGAATTCCCTTAAACTTAAGACCAGCTAGTTTCCCTAGCTGCCCTATTAGAGGAAAACTAGAAGAGCGCAAGCGCCCTATAGGGTAGAAGTAATAGACGCGCTATGAGCTCGAATATAAAGACCACCCAGTTGGGTAACTTAGGGAAAGCGGACTCCAAAACCACCGCCAGCAACTTGATAGTGGGGCGAAGCAATACCGCTAGGGGTTTAACTTAGCCTAAAGGAAACTGCTCAAAATGTAGGCAGCCAGGACATTGGTGGCGATAATGTAAAAAGTAGCTATGGAATTAACTACCGCCTAGCAGCGTAAACGCTACCTCTACACTAGGAAAAGACAAGCGCCCTTAGACCCCCTTATAGCCGCAGGGTGCAAGCTCCTACTAGATTATAAGGAAGCTATTACTGTCTTAGGTAAAGTCCTCCTAAAGAAGACCTGGAAGGAGACCTTAGTAATGCTTAACATTGGTGCTAAAGTAAATATAGTTAACTAGCGATTTGCTATGGAGTGTAACTTTAAGATACTAGACGTAGAACTGCCTACCTATTCCTAGTTAAATAAGACTTAGGTATATTGCTATAAGGCCTATAAGGTACTACTAAGAATAAAGGACAGCTAGGGCAAGATTAGGGAAGTAACCCTTATCTGCTATAAAATGGCTAACGCATCTCCTTCTATTACCATAGGTATGCTAGGGTTAAAGAAGGCCCAACTTCTTATTAACTGCGAGGCGAAGGCATAGCAATAGAAGCTAGACGGCTCGTCCCTGTTGCTATAAACCCCTAAGGGTTTTGTGGAGTCTCTCTAGATAGAATCTAGGGTCTTTGCCCTATTAACTTCTGGAGTAATACCTAGTAAATAAGACAACGGCAGCTTGCTAGTCCTCCCCCCGCAGTTAAAGGAAGTTAGCAATATCTTCTCCTATAAGGAAGCAGGAAAGCTACCCTAATACTACTAGGGCAACTATGCTATTGACCTAGAAGAGGGACAGGAGGCCCTATATGGGCCGCTTTATAACCTCTTAGCCAAGGAGCTAGAAGTCCTAAGGGAGTACTTAGATAACGCCTTAGCTAAAGGCTGGATCTAACCAAGTACTAGTCCTATAGGGGCACCTATCCTCTTTATACCTAAAAAGGATAGGAAGCTATAGCTCTATATAGACTACAGAGGCCTTAATAAGGTGATGATTAAGAATCATCTTATACTACTATTGATTAGTAAAACCTTGGACCGCTTAGTAGGTTCTAAGATCTTTACTAAGCTGGACCTAACATATACGTATCACCGCCTTTATATCCGTTGTGGCAATAAGTAGAAGACGGTGTTCCGTACGCGCTACGGCCACTTTAAGTACTTAGTTTTGCCTTTTAGGCTAACTAACGGACCAGTAACCTTTTAGGGCTATATCAATCGGGCCTTGTTAGGACTAGTAGACGTCTTCTATATAGTCTACCTTAATAATATTCTAATTTTCTCTAAAAATCTAAAGGAATATTAGCGCCACGTAGTAGAAGTGCTGTATAGGTTATAACAATACCAACTGTATACAAACCTTAAGAAGTGCAAGTTTGGTGTATAGGAGATTAAGTTCCTAGGATATATTATTAGCCCTAAAGGCGTAGCAATAGATCCTAGCTAGGTAGAAGCTATTACTAAGTAGGAGAGCCCTTAATCTTATAGGGATATCCAGGTCTTTCTAGGTTTTACCAACTTCTATTATTGGTTTATCCATAAATACTCTGCCATTGCGAAGCCTATTACTAATCTCCTAAAAGGAGTAAAGAACGGCCGCAAAGCTAGGCCTTTTAATTGGCTAGAGGAGGTAGAGTAGGCAATATACCGGCTCTACGACGCCTTTACAATGGCGCCGCTCCTATGACACTATATACTGGGCCTACTAACTTAGTTAGAGACGGATGCCTTAATGCAAGGCCTAGCAGCAATTATATTATAGCTGTTTAAAGACGGCCTTTAGCATCTAATAGCCTTTTAATCTAGGAAGCTTTTGCTAGTAGAGCGCAACTATAAAACCTATAATTAAGAGCTACTAGCTATCGTAGAGGCTTTTAAGCATTGGAGATACTATATTAAGGGGCTATTAAGCCGCCTGGAAGTGCTCTTAGATTATAACAATCTAAAGGGTTTTATAAAAGTAAAAGCCCTTAATAGACGGCAAGCCAGATAGGCTATGACACTGGCTGTCTATAACTTTATTATTAAGTATAGGGCGGGAAAAACGAACCCCGTAGACGCGCTGTCAAGGCGACCCCTAGGTATAGGGGGTCCGCTAGAAGAAGACACTATACTACCACTACTCTAAAGGACTTTGGGAATGCAGGGCCACTAACTTAAGGTAAAAGTCCTATTAGGTGTATAGGAAAGCAAGCTTTCTACAAAGATATTGCTTTTACGGCTATAGGCTAGCAACCTGACGGAGGTACGCCTAGGCAATATAGCATTATATTTTAACTGGGCAACCTGCACATATGCCGTCAAGCAGCATATAATGAGAACCCAAGTTAGAGAAGTAAGTGCTTAAGAGAGTGCTTACGAGTCTAGTATAGAAACAGTTATTAAGCTTATTAAAGGACTTCAAACCACAGATAACCTTGTGCTGCAAAAGCGCAGCGACAGCTTAGATACGGCGAGACGCCGTTAACGCGCCCGCTTAAAGCCAGTATGGTAGTTTAATTCCGCTAGACTACTTTATCACTGTGGGAGGCTATATATGCCCCTAGACCCAGCAGTTTATATAGAACTCCTACAGATCCACCACGATAATGCCCTAGCCGGCCACTTTAGTAAGAAAAAGACCCTAGATCTACTCTTGCGCAAGTACTACTGGCCTAGTATAACTATAGATGTTATAAGCTACATCTCTACCTATAATCTATGCCAGCGTATGCATGCGCCTTGATATTGCCCTTATGGCGAGCTCCAAGCGCTGCCTTGCCTGGGTTAGCCATGGCAGGAGATTATAATGGACTTTATTATAGGCCTACCGCCTAGCAGACGAGGCAATAAGGTGTATAACATAATATACATAATAGTTGACCGCTATACTAAGATGGCCTTGTATCTGCCTATAGTAAAAACTATTACTATAACTAAACTTATGGATCTCTTCCTTAATAAAGTAGTACGCCGTTTTAGAGCCCCTAAAGGGATTATATCTAATCGCGGTAGTATCTTCACCAGCAAGTTCTAGTTAGAGCTATGCTTTGCTATAAAGATAAAACGTAGGCTAAGTACGGCCTTTTACCCGTAAATAGACGGGTAAATAGAATGCCAGAACTAAACCCTAAAGTACTACCTCCGTATATTCTGTAACAAAAAGCAGAGTAATTAGGCAGGCCTACTACTACTAGCCGAATTCGCCTATAATAATGCTAAATATAGTATAATAGGTATGAGCCCATTCTATACCTGCTACAGGTTTCACCTACATTTAGAATATAAGGTTAAGGCGGACAATAGTTATTTTATTCCAGCCGCCTTAGAGCGGATTAAAAGAATATCCCTTAAATGCGAAGCGCTGGCGAAACGCTAGGAACATACTGCCAAGATATAGGCAAAATACTACAATTGTTATCACTAACCATAGGTATATAAAGTAGGGGATCTAGTCCTGCTATTAACTAAAAACCTTAAACTAAAAAGGCCAAGTAAGAAGCTTACAGCACGCTTTATTGGACCTTTTAGTATAGCCAAACCAGTCGGAAAGTAAGTATACCGGCTATATCTACCTATATCTTACTATATCTATCCAGTGTTCCATATTAGCTTACTAGAGCTATATAAATAACATAAGGGCACTACTAGAGACCCTCTACTAGGGCCTATTAAGCTAGATAATAAAGAGGACCAAGAGGACCAGTACAAGGTAGAAGAAGTATATGGAAGGAAGGGATATAACCAGACCCTACAGTACCTAGTTAAGTGGAAAGACTAGCTAAAAGAATATAATAAATAGGTCCTAGTGGAGGACATTAATAAGGACGTAAAGGAGATATATAATAGTTACTTTACCCCAAGGGGTAAATGGAAAAGAAAGTAGTAAGAGAACCAGAATAATTAAATTATAACTAGGATTACGCCCCACCAGTAGGGCAACAGCAGAATAATGGCGGAGCGATGGCAGAACGCTAATAGAAATATAAATACACTACAGCTCTATTAAGTCCCCCCTCTCCTTACCTCCTTTCTCTTCCTCCTTCTCCTCTCTCTCCTTATCCTCCTCCTCTCCCTTCTCCTCATCCTCCTTATCCTCCTTACCCTTATCCTCCTCCTTATCCCTTATAATAGGAGGCATATTAGCCTATAAGCACTATTAGTATACGCTACGCCGGCGAAATACCTGTATTATAACATGTACTAAAGCACGCATTACGTCAAGGATCCCTTTAAGGGTACGACGGATGGCCTATAATTCCTGCACTTAGAGCAGGGGAAAGTCTTTGCCCTTTAGGCACTGGCAGAAACCATACTTAGCGCCAGCGCGCACTAAGGCCTTAATATCCTTCATAAAGGATTTCTGGGCGGTAGTAACGCAAGTATTAAGGTCAGCCGTGTCCCCACCAGTAACCCAGCGGTGCTTAGCCCTATTAATGAAGGCAAGCAGCTCGTTTAGGCGGCTATAGAAGGCCTTAGGGACCTAGTCTTATTAGCCATTAGAATATAAACCAACGCACATAGACTTACTGCTTGGCACAACTTATTTAGTTATTAGCAGTAACCGCAATTACAGTTAGCCTACTTGCCGTAGGTGGCCCGCCTAGCGGTAGCCACATACTTGGCGCAGCGGAGGCAGATGGGTTCCAGTAAGGCTAGGGGAGCGGCTTACAAGCGGCGTGGGAGCTTAGACGACGTCTAGCAGGATTAGCAATAGCTATAAGTAGGCATAGAGAATGCTTATGGAAGGCTTACCATGTCACGGGGCGCGGAACAGTGGCAGCTAAACGTATGTATTCGAGGAGTCTACAAGACGTTGCGCGATCGATCGTAAGGGTCGAGGGCGTAAGGAGGTGATATACCTACGCGTAGCTGACGTAAGCTGTACGCGAGGTGTACGCGAGAGCACGGGGCTCTCCTATGGAGGCCCCTGCGGTGTGGTTCCGTAACACTACCCCCCCTCCTATAGAGGCGGAGCTCTGGCGACGCTGTAGTTGCTATATACATATAGTAAGGTATAGAGAAGAAAAGGAAATATCGCTAAAGGCTTGCAACAACGTCACGTAATAAGACTTGGCGCCTAAAAATTCAACCAATTAGACAACTTTAACCGCCGGTTAAAGTTCCTGGACATCTCAACAATTTTCCAGTTATATAATCGCAATCTGCGGCAATCTAACGGCAATTTACCCTTACGTAGCAATATATGGTTTAACTCTATAAGGGCTCCCATAGAGGATTAGGCATGAAGTCTCTGCTTAGGCCCAGTTTCTATGGGTTTGCGTAGTAAAAATCGCTGATTAAATCCTTTGCATTTTTAAAGTCTTCCCATAGTTGCTATTCTGGCTGGTCTATGTCGAATCCTGTGTAGATAGCTCTATAGTAGAGCCGCCGTCCCCTGCCTTTGCCACGGTATTTAGAGTCAATGATTCGTTTAATGGTCCACTCTTTATAGTTCTCGTCTTCGTTCTTATCTTGGATTAGTACTGGTAGAGGTTTAGGCTGTGTCTATCCTAGTAAGGGGTTAGGCTGGTAAAGGTGTAGTAGCTATAGGTAAAATACAGGCCATATCCCGTGGGTGGCTAGGGCAGGCGGGAGCTCTAGCTTATATATGGCTCCCCTATTAATAACTCGTTTGATTTAATAGGGGCCAAGATTCTTATAATTAAGTAACTTTATAGGCCTCTGCATAGAGATATTACGTACATCTAGCCATACCCAGTCGTTAACACGCATCTCCGGTGGTGGCGCTCTATAACGGTTGGCGAAGTAGGCCTGCTTTGCTTAAGCCCAGGCCATTTCTCCCTTATAGTAGTTAAGTAGATTTTTCATGCGGTCTGCATGTTGGTCGGTAAGTAGCATCTTAAGGCGTTTTCTATATGGTAGTTTCTTATTAATAGGTTCTAGTGGCTCTATGCCAGATTAGGGGTGATAACCCTTGTTTATAAAGAACGGGGTAAGTCCTATAGTGGTTAAGACATGGTTATTCGCTACGAATTTACCTAGTAGAAGGTAATCCACCCAGTTATCCTAATTATAGGCGACTACCTATTATAGGTACGCTTTTATGCTAGCATTAACTTTTTCCGGTTACCCAGCAGTTTTGTGGTGGAAGGATGTAAACATCTTAACAGAGGTGCTAAGACGTTGGCAGATTCGTCTCTATATATCAGAGTTAAACTGTGTGCCTCAGTCGGACGTAATCGAGTTAGGTAGCCTATGTAATTGGTAGACTTTGCAGAGGAAGGCGTTAGTAACGTCGCTAACAGCTACGCCTTTAGTAGGGACGTAGTGGCGCTCTTTTATAAGTCGGTATATTATTATAAGGATATTCTTGTAGGTACGGCCGTGTCGTTTACAGGGTAGTAGGTCAATAACAAAATCTATAGCAATATCTGCCCATCGTCATATGGGTACTAGTAGAGGGTATAGTAGTCCTTGGTACTTTATATTAAAGGCCTTAGCGCGCTTACAACTATAGCAGGCACCTATAAAGTGTTTAACTAAGTCTGTCATCTTGGGCTAGAAGTAGTATCGGCTAAGGAGCTTATAGGTCCCTTTTTTTCCTAGGTGGCCGCTTGACCGGAGGTCGTAGGCCATTTAGATTAGTTGCCGTTATAGGTTTTCTAAGTTAGGGATAAATAGGCGGCCTCTATAGTAGAGCCTATTCTCTTTTACTTCTAAGGCTGCCATATTAATCTGGCCCAAGCTTCGGAGGTTTATAGGCAGCGTATAGGTGCTAGCGGTCTTTGCGGCAATAAGTTAATGCAGTAGTGGGTTAACGGAGGTGTTATATACTGCGGTAATAAGCTCGTTAATTTCAAGAGGTAATTTTAGTTCTGTGGTATAAAGCTAAGGTGCAATCGGCTTTGTTGTGGGTAGCATACCTAGGGCTAAGTTCTGTGCTTTTAGGATTGTCTGTTGTTAAAACTAATTATAGGGGTCATCTTCTAACTAAGGAAGGTCTTGCGAGCGGCGTATTAGGCTATTAGGCTTAGTGCCTTATACTCCTAGTCTATATGCGATTTTAAAGTTAAAACTAGAGAGGAACTCGTTCCAACATACTTGGCATCAGTTTAGCTACTTTGTAGTTATAAAGTACTTAAGGTTGCGATAATCCGTAAGAACTTTAGTTGGCTGGTTAGGTTCTGTTAAGGAGAGTTTTAGTTAGAATTCTTTAAACGCTTATATAATCGCAAGGAGTTCCTTATTATAGATCTTATAGTTATACTCTTATAGTGTAAGCTTAGACGAGTAGAATATGACTAGGTAGAGGAGGCCATCATCACCCATCTAGGAAAAGATGCCTGCGTTAACATAGTCTAAAGAGTCGGTTTTAAGATAGAGTTGTCGTCCTGGTATAAAGTAAGCTAGGATAGGTGCTTTAGTAAAGGCATTTTTAAGGTCTTGGAATGCTTTCTTATATTTAGGCGTCTAAGCAAAGCGTAGGTACGTTTTTCTTCCTTTTATAGAAAGGCCCTTCGTTTGCATTATTGCTATAAGTGGTGCTACTACGCCTAAGAAGTTGTATATAAATTTCTAATAGAAGTTGGCGAAACCGAGGAAGGCTTATACATCCTTAATACAGTTAGGGGCTTGCTATTTGGCAATTATATATACCTTCTTGGGGTCCATATAGACACCCTTAGTAGTAATAATTAGTCTAAGGTATTTTACTTCTATAACTAAGAATTCGCACTTCTTTAAATTAATATAAAGTCCTGCTTCCCTAAGGCGCTGTAGGACCTTTTAAACGTGCTCAGTATGCTTAGAAGGGTTATCACTGTAAATAAGTATATCGTCTAGGTATACAGAGCAGAAGTCGTCAAGGTAGTCCTATAAGGCGTTATTAATATAGCTTTAGAAGGCGCCTGGGCCGTTGCATACGCCAAAGGGCATGACGGTATATTCGAATTGGCCGAAGCGCGATACGAATACGGTTTTCCATTTATCACCTTTCTATATTTGGAGATAGTTAAAGGCGGCGATAATATTAAGTTTAGTATAGATTTTGGCTTAACTAAGCCGCTTAAGGGTCTTGCGTATAAGCGGTACTAGGTATTAGTTCTTAATCATAATAGCGTTAAGTCCTCTATAGTTAACGCAGAATCGGATACCTCCCCCTGGCTTCTTAGCGAGAAGGATAGGGGCGGCTGCTAGTAACATACTAGAACGAATAAACCCTTTATTAAGGTGCTCATTAATATACTTTTTTACGACTAGGAGTTTATCTTTTAACATTAGGTAGGGTCTCTTATAAGATAGCATTTTCCCTTATTTAATATTAATGGCATGGTCGTTAGGTTAATGTGGGGGGAGTATATCTGCGCCCTTTTATAAGCATATGTTAATAAAGTTATGGTACCTCTTAGGGAGGAGCTTGCGGAGTTCCTTGTTAGTAAGTCCTTTTTTAAGGTTTATAAACTTCTCAAAGTCTAAAGGTAAAAGTCCATAGAGTTCCATAGGGGCGTCGTCTTTTAGGAGGTTAACTATGTCTATTCTATTACTATAGAAGACGTGGTCCTGTTCTTTATTAAGCTTATATAGTCGTGATTGGGAAGCTACAGCAACGGTCCAGCCTTTCTTACGTGCTATGCGGTAGAAGGCCGCAGCACTTACATAGTGGCAGTTGGTTGTAGGTGGGGTAATAAGGGGTTCCTTAGGTTAATATCCTAGGGAGTAAATAGAGGCGGCTAGGCTATGCCCTAGGCAAGTCTCTCTACAGTATTTAGAGTTAAAAGTTACTTCTCTCTTTTTCTAGTTAATAGTGGGGTTATATTATTCGAGCCAGTTTATTCCAAGGATAATAGGGTAGTTGGTAAGTAGTATAATATAGGCCTAGAGCTCTTTCTGGTGCCCGTTTATATCTAGGTAGAGTTGTACCATATAGGTAATCTTCTATGCGGTACAATTACTATTAGCGAGTCATAGGGCGCGGGCTTTAGTAAGGGGTAAGGTAGGTAGGTTATAAGTGCGCATAAATTAGGTATTTATAAATTTATCAATAGCTCCGCAATTAATTATAGAACGGCTTTTATATTGCTTTTTAGCAGTAGTTCCTATTATAGGTAAAACTATCTATTTCCGTCCATTTATCTTTACTAAGTTATCTATTAAGTAGGCCAATATATAGATCCCTCTATTGTTAGGGCGTCCCAACCCGTGACTTAGGGCTAGGACTTGGCGTTTTCCGCTTCCGTATCTAACTCTACTGCTGTTGCTGCGTCTTCGTTTTATACGGTGGCGGTACGTAGCGAGGTATTCAGTGTTTAAGGTATAAAGTTAGGTGTTAGGCGGCGATTACCAAACCTAGCCATTAGGTAGTTCGGGTTCTCGCAATAATAGCCTTCTTAACGGCATCTATAGCAGCGCCCTAGTTTCTAAAGTAGCTCGCGCTCTCCGTCTAGGAGCTTACATGGGAAGGTTAGTATAGAGAGGTTAATATTGGCTCCGGTATTTGTAGTAGGCGTTAGTGACCTAGTATATATAGGTGTGGTTAGCCTGGAGGGCTTCTATATAGGAGCCTTTAGGCGAGGGTTAGCAGTAGAGATCTAATTTAGCCGTCGTTTAATCTTCTATAGGGCTGCCACCATGCTATATATATTATTGTAATTGTAACTAGCGGCAGCGTGACTAAGGCGATAGGTGACCTTTTTAAGGAGATCTTCCTGGTCTTTAGCGTCATCTTAGAAGAGGACTCCAGTGTATTCCTAGAACTTAATATAGAACTCATTAAATAACTTAGTAGGACTTATCTTTAGGGCGCGTAGTTTGGCTTAACTGGTGGCCACTAGGTTATGGTTGCGATACATTAGGTTAAGATCATTAAGGACCTCCTAGTAGGACTACTACTTCTAGGGGCTATTGGTCTCCCATCAGGCGAAGAGTCTGTTAAATAGGGTACCCTTTATACGCCCGATAATGTAACCAATCTTAGCATCCTCCCTAGGAAAAAGGTAGGCGCTCTAGGTTAGTTTCTTGCGGATTTACATCTTCCAGTGGCTATATTCCTTACGGTCTCCCTAGAAGACTAGGGGATTAGGGTATTATATATTGGACCCTATAATTATGGCTTAAGTTCGGTCGCTATTATAAGAGTCATCCCTATTAGGTAAAGCTGCTTGACGCTAACTTTCGGCTAAGTGTTAAGTAGGTAAGGTTGCCGGAGGCGTAGAGACTTGGGTGGTGTAGTACGTAGTAGGGAGGTGCTTGGTGTTGTTACGGATGTGCTCGTTAAGCTAAGACTATAGGTATTTAATTATGCCCTTCTTTTTAGTAACCTAAGCAATAAGTACAATCTCAGCTTTCTTCAGTCGTTGGACGTCGCGCTTAGATATATAGAGGTCATCTTTAGTCTCTTAGCGTGTGTTATTAGCAAGTACCTCACTAGCTTATAAGTCTTGGATGATATTATGGTCTTAGGCAGCACGTAATTCGGCTCGTGTAAGCTTTAGGTGGTAGTTCTATAGAAGGCAATAGTATTTATTAGGTTCTCGTGCTACTATTTATATAAATATCTCAGCGTCTCGTATTTCGATCTTAATGGGTGGCTGCCCTTCTAGTTACTTTTCCGTGGCTGTGTAATTAATAAAGGATAAGACGTCACCGGTGTCTATCTCGTTAAGGTCGTCGCTATAACCACCTATACCAATAGGGGTGTACCTATCCTGCTAGGCTGGTTAACTCTTATCATCTTTAAGGTAGTGCTGGGTACTTAGGGGTGTTTATAGTTGTAACTCTTTTAAGCCACTAGGCTTGCCCTTAGGGGTTAAGGCTAGGGTTAATAAATTAAATTCTCCTGGGATTGATTGGCGTCGTAGGTTGGGTTAGGGTATTAGGTTGCTCTTTGGGCTTAACATAGTGGCTAGTAAGGAATATCGTCTTACTATTATAGTGCGAAGGTTGCTCGTAGACACGCTGCTTCTGGCAGCGCCTGTAGTATCATAGACGTAGAATTAGTCATAGGCTAGGTGTCGGTAGTAAAAAAAAAAAAGGCGCAACGTAATGTCATGGGGCGCGGAACAGTGGCAGCTGAACGTATGTATTCGAGGAGTCTACAAGACGTTGCGCGATCGATCGTAAGGGTCGAGGGCGTAAGGAGGTGATATACCTACGCGTAGCTGACGTAAGCTGTACGCGAGGTGTACGCGAGAGCACGGGGCTCTCCTATGGAGGCCCCTGCGGTGTGGTTCCGTGACATACCAGTAGGCAAACCAGCGGCGTAACGCTTGCGATTTATGATTAAGAAGAAATTGTGAAGAAGGCAAGTCGCAGGCTAGACAAATCGAAATTAAATAGGAAGGGAAATCTGGTGTCCTACCTTAAGGGGGACTCCTACCTTTATAGGTCTCTACAAGGCCCTAGCGTCCTATTGTCTTATTATCCTATTGTCCCATTATCTAATTTACTTAAATTTAGTCGCACACTTTTTATTTAGTGAAGGACAATAATAGCGCTCCTATTATATAATAGCATCAGCTGAGGACAGCCGCTTAAGAAGGGGGGGGTAATTATTAGGCAATAGAGACGCACTGGCCGTAACTGGCTTAGCGCAGGCGAGGCGCAGGCGAGATGCCTACAAAACGTAGTCGCCCCGTATTAGAGAACAGCAGAATTCAGTTCTACAGTTCTACTTCATTAAGAACTAGATACTTATTTGCATTCCGTTACTGTTGTCATGTTACTACATACCCTAAGGACCTTGGCGTCCTAACAAGAGGCTTAGGCGGTACATTTATCGCTTATATTAACAAGGCTTATAGGTAGTTTATAGTAGGCAGTCTATAGGCCTTATTATAACAATGTTATCAGATTTATTTCCTTTATAAGGAGTATATATACAGTGTAAGTTTTGACTTAATATATTCCTTAGCCGGTATAGGCAGTTCTAATAAGCTTCTTCTAATCCGCTACTAATACGGCTATTATAAGGCTTTGTTCTCGAAACTCTATCATTCTATAATAATAATAGTAAGGTTGTCCATTAAATGCGAGGTATCCTCCTAAGCCTCCAGTGTCACCGTTTATCACGGGCTATATTAGGCTCGTCCTTAGTAGGATCCTCTTGTTACATTCAGCATAGAGTCCATCGTTGGCAGCTACGTAACCACTCATTATAGGTTTTTGGCGTTATAAGTTGGTTAAACGTTTAACAACCTTTTAACGCCCATACGGTGATATTGCGATAGCAATTATCGTGAATAATAAAGTAATTAGGTTTAGCTTGTTAGGCACAAACCCAGGCTTATAACCTGTTAAATTAAGGTTATTAGGGCTAAAACTCTATGCATTGCTTATTTCTATATAGGTGGTTGAAGAGATTTCAAGGAACTTCAACCAGCGGTCAAAGTTCTCTAATTGGTCAGATTCCTGCCAAGAGGTTCTCCCAAGTCTCATCACGTGATATTGTTGCGGGCTTGTTTTCCAACACCAGAGCCACATTTTACGCACAGTAGGTAGTAACTGTTTGTTAGTTTTTAAGCGGAAAGTTAACACCGCATAGCCCTGCCTTTTAACAAACTTGTAGATATCATTAAGGGCAAGGTTTGCGCAATCGTACAGCTTTAACGGAGGCGGGTTGAGAGCCATGGTAGATGTGGGGAAAATAGGGCGAATGGGAGGTGTTGATTTGGGTATGGGCGCGCGACAGTTGCGCGCGGACACACGTGACGTTCTAACTTGAAGAGGAAGGATCTAAGCCTGTTTGGTGGGGGGTGTACGCGTATCATTTAGGGGGTGTACGACTATCAGTGGCCTAAATCATTGATGTTGGTGTCGAGATTACTTTCGCTTACGGCTGCCCAATACTTGTACTCGCACTGTTTGCTTATCCAGTCAGAGAGTCAGCTACATAAATTACTACACACACTATGGAACTGGCCAATTTGAGCAGCCTCCGCGGCTCGCAGGCATAGAGCAACATATGACGTCAATGTACCTTTCTATCAGAGGGTACAATAGAAATGATTCCGAGCGTACTTCTGCAACGATCGAGCTCTTCGACTCCATCGGTCCGTGTCTGAAACGACTGATTCTTACCGGAGACTTCAACCCCTCGGCCAGGTGAAGACAACCCCAGCAACATCCTTTCGCAACTTCGCAATCTCGAAGAACTACAGTGCTCTTACAATTCCTGGAACTACTGCAAAGACGCCACGCTACCAAATCTGAAACGGCTTGCCTTTGATTTCGCTGGCCTAACTCAGGACGAGTTCTCCTTCCTCCAACGCTCGCCAAAATTGGAGGTGCTAGTCACATTTAGAGAGGAAATAACCGCCTCAAGCATCGATCGAATTTTCGAATCATACCGCGGGAGCGATTTGAAGGCCTTGGTTGTGGGTGTGTCCAGCAAGCATCACCCTCCATCACTGACAAGAGACTGGACACCCAACGACAAAGTTCATATCATGGAAGTTGACGTCCCGTGTTCATATTACGGTGATGAGAGAGAATACGCTCTTTGCCAGACCTGGATAAGAGGTGGAGCCGTACGAGGGACACTGTGGGTAGAACATAACAGGCCTATGGAGTCTTGGGCGGCATATACGGCACGTTGGAGTAGTTGACATGCTCATTTGCCCAAGATCACCAGTATTCCATTATGGTAGTTCCTTCGGAGCGCTAGGATACTTCTACGATTCGCGGCAATTATCCCAAAACTCACATCATTTATTCCACTTAAGAAAATATCGAGTTACAACCTCTTTTCTTCAATAACCGAAGTTTGTCTTGCGGCTGCTAATGCTGAAGCCGAAAGTCGACCCACCCAATCTCACTCCGCGTTCGCTTTACTTCTCAAAAGGGTGACCCTCTGGTCCCAATTTTGCATTGAGAAACGCTGTCCTCAATAAACCCTTCTCAGTGATCTCTTCTTTATGCTTTTCCATGTCATCAACATCCCAATTGACACTGATATATCGTCCGCGAAGATGATCCGCGCGAGGAGTGGAGAGATAAATCGAGAGACCACCTGTCAGTTCGGCTACAAAGTAAAGATTAGTGAAGACATAAGAACGAAGCTCATTGCTGTCTAGGATAAAAGGAGATGGGTGATGAAGGATAGTGGTATGGGAATGAAGAGACAACAGCTTACGCGAATCAATAGTATACGCGGAAAAAGCGTCGAGCTCCATTTGCGTAGGCACGAAGCCAGGATTGACAGCAAAGGCACGGATGCCCGGTTGCTCTACCACTGTGTTAGTCCTCCACAGCATATGTTCTGAAAATTTTCTCATGGTCAACTTCCAACTTACCAACATCAAGATACTCGACAAGACGAACATCAACTAGCTTACTGATGGAATACGCAGAAACACCGGGCATGAGGAATCCAGCAGCGATGGAGCTGAGCACAATCACCGTGCCAGTGGGTTCAGCACCGTTAAATTGCTTGATGAAGTGGTGGATCATGAGGTATGGACCTCTGACGTTGACTTCCTAAGCGTCCAAATTGCACATCAGCACTCTTTTCTAATGTGAACAACATCGTCACCGCGCTGTGGAAACCGCAGAATGACGTACCAGATCAAACCACCATCTTTTTGGATCCATTGTCCCTATGATAGGAAAGTCCGTCTTGCCTCCATTGAACACGCCCGCATTGCAGATCAACACGTCAATAATGCCGAACCGAGCCTTCGATTTTGTCGGCTGTCAGAGCCACAACATCGGTTTTTGGGGAAGTTTCCCTGAGTTCTGCCGCCACGGCTTCTAGATCTTTGACCGCACGGCCCGTGATAATGATCCCGGCGGCGCCAGCTTGGGCCCATGACAATGCAATTGCCTGAGATAAGTTAGAAAGGTTCGGAAGTGCGAAACGGATTTGGCTGGTGAACCTTTCCGATACCGCGGCTTGCGCCAGTGATGAGGACTTTCTTTCCAGCTGCACTATTGTTGGGATTGGTAGGGTCGATAGCGGGATACACTTTTCGATGCATGCCCTTCACAAACTGGCTACCCAGGGTCTTCTCGTCAGGATTGACTTGCTCGGCCATGGTGTTGAAGGAGCACCGAAAGTGGTATTCTGAGGTTACGACGGTTGTCTACTAAAGAGTGGGGTATTGTACGCTGGAGCGTGCAAGCGCAGATGCGATTCTTGGACCGCCGTTTATTATTTTACAAATCAATGAGGATTTGGGTGTTTATGTAGAACCACAGGCATAACCTGCATATTTAAACATCCTGTGATAAGATGTTGATTCTAGTAGCTTTCGGGGCAATATGAAAAAACCATTTGCCGAAAGAATGCAAACTTGGCTCTACAGGGAAACTAGATTGCTCATCAGTTCACTCTGTTATTCAATTTTAACAACGGCATGTTTTTGATTGCACTGATATCTAGTATTAGTAAGCTCGAGCAGCGAAGCTGGTGATGCAAATGTGTATATTGGGTAAACGATGTTTTCGCTTTGTCAGCAAAAATAATCAAACCTTGAACGTTGATCAGCCAATTTGCCAGGATCTGATTCCGGCTAACAATTCTTTAGAGAAGATCGCCGATCCTTCTTCGTTAAGTTCAGATCGTTCGGAGACGTAGAGTGGTGGAGTTAAAGTAATCACGAGTAATCAGAGCTTCTTTTCCTGTCATGTGATTTCATAATGAGGCCCCTGCGGAAGAGCTCACTCGTGCGGCCTTGTCAACTAACCAAACTCATGCTTCGGAACCTCTAATCGCTACCGGCGACATTGCTATCCCTTTCCAATAATCTCGGTTTTGCCTCAGCTCCTGTATCTCTTTCTCCAGGTCCTCGAATCGGCGCTGTTCTCTCTGTCTAGACTTGCGAGCGGCCATGGTATTCCGAGCACACTTCACCGCGATGACATCGTTGGGGTCGACTATCATCTCCGGAAGCGACTTGCCCATTTGACTAGAGCTAATGGTATTGTCACAGTCATCTAAGTCTGCCGTTGTTAACCTAACCGTCGAAGCACGTTGCCAGTCATTCACACTAGATCGGGCCCTCCTTCCATCTATACAAAGACGCTTGGCTGCATGATCCTGGTTCATCTCCTGCTCGATATCTTCTCTCACTTGCTCTTGCTCATCTCCCCCTCTCACTTGGAGTTGTCCCTCAAGTGTCGAGATATGTCTGGAGATGGCCAATCCCCTCCCTCTGGGTTTAATGGAGATTCTAAGCACCTCGAGTTCAGTTGTGTGTGGATGCAACTGCAACGGTAGGCGCTTCTGCGATTGTACAAGGCTCGCATGGAACGTTTGATTCCCATGGCTTGTGGGAACCTCCATTGGTGGTGCTATGTTTCCTTCTGGAACCAAAACGTATGTCGAATTCGGTGACAAGGTCGACAATATATCCTCCGAATCTGGTTTGGGAAGACTAGGCGGGTTTGAAACAGGTATTGTAGGGGGTACGCTATACGAATTTGTCCGCAATATTACCGGACTCGATTCACGCAACTGGTTACTCTTTCCAATCTTCTTTGTGCGCTTGTAATACCAACCATGAGTCTTCTCCATGTGCTTTTTGCAGTTTGACTCTCTCTTTGATCTGTACGTACAAGGAGAATAAAGACACTGGTACATTGGAGGAGCTGCTGAGTGCCTGTCACGAAAATGACGGCTCATCTCTGCCTCAGAAGGCCAGCCAAGTGTATGATATTCGCAAGTGAGCTCCGGGCACTTCCATGGTCTAGAATGAGTTTTCTTGTGCTTGGTAAGATCACAGGGACGCTGAAAGCTCTTGCCACATCCGGGCTCGCAGCATGGAGTCGTTCCATCGGATTCAAATGATTTCGAGCGTCGCCCTAGGGAGCGTGCTGACCCTTCGTCGTGGAGTTGAGATTTTTGAGAGGCATTCATGGATGGGATTGGTGTTAGAAGTGTTGACCGGACAATTCAGACTAAGAATTCTATCGATTCAAGCTGGCTCTAGAAGCCCTTTATATACATAAGGTAGGTGCAGGCAGCAAAGGAGGGTGGTAGGCAACAGAAACAGGGTGGTAGTAGGCAGCAGGGTGGTGAGAAGGTAGTAGGCAACTGAAACAGGGTAAGCAAATTCGATCTTGATTGACAAGAAATTTGTCCTAAAATTGTCAAACTGTAGGAAGCACAAGGGTGTGGCCGGTACGGGTCGTGTCGACCTGTTGCCTGCCACCCTGTTGCCTACACCCTCTTGTTGCCTGCGCTGTCAAAGGTCCAGTAGCGAATGTGGCCCGTGCGCAACACCAAAATTTCAACCGAACGTCTATACCATAGAATCTATCCCTTCCAACGGTAGGGTCCAACTCTCGTAGAACCCTACCGTTGGAAGGGACAGCTTTTCGCCTAGATTTTATCACCATAATTGGTCGCGAACGTGCAGGAACACCTTGATCGAGTCAAGGAACCGTAGAGTCAAACCTCAATGTTCCAGAGATCCTCTGCGTCGACATACTATGACGATAAAATCTTGAATCCAATTTGGTCCTGCTAATGGTAAAGCTTTCCTAAGAACGCTTTATCCCTACGTAGAAATGGCCGACTTTGAATGACTATTAAGCTAAACTCTCATATTGATTGATTAACCTCCACGGCACCAATCCTCGAAGCACTGTCATACCATCATGCACCACCGCCCAGCGGACCTTACTCAAATGCTTCACCACTACCGCCGTAAGTCCGCTGGTGCGGCGTCCTCTTAGAGCCGCCAGGTTCTCTGGCCTCGTGCTCGTCATGGCACCAATCAGCGCGTTCATCTCTTCTTTAGCGTCCCAAATAATCTCGTCCTCTTCGTCCGCACCACCATGGCCCCGATCCCCGCAGTCAGAGCTAGTGTTAGAGCCGCCGGTGGGAGGTCGCGCATGGTGGAAGGCCCAACAGGTCAGGGTGGCAAGATAAAGACACCATGGGAAATGGAACAGGCCCATAGCATCGAAACCATCTAAACTTCTCACACCATCTCGGACAATGTGCGCTGCATGCCACGCTGCCCGGCTCGCAGACCTCGGGTCTTCCGTAGCCCAGCGCTTAACCACTCGCTGAGAGCGGGCATAGTCAGGGCGGCTAACGGGGCGGCCCAGGATATGTCTTGCGCCGGCGTAGATCTGTAAATCGAGGAACTCGGCGTTGAGTATTACGTGCGCAGCATGGTATATGGCGTTATTGGCAGTGGTGAAGCATAGGAATTCTTTTCTCAACTCGGGATTCTCTTGGGTGAACAAGCCCATATATTTTGTGCAGTAGGAATCAAAATCTGCCTTCCAGGCATCGTAAGACTTCGCCATGCGCGCTTTCCAATCTCCAATGGGCGTACCATTTCCCATTAAACCTGCGAGAGGTTAGCTGGTAGTGAAAGAAGCTAAATCCTAACGCTTACCCAGTGACGTTTGGTCTCTGCGTTTCATATCCCAAGAAATCGACATGAGTCCGTGTAGAAGAAGAACTCGTGAAAGCGCATTGATATTCTTTGCGGAGGGAGGTCCCGAAGGACTAAGATACGTCTTGAGGCATGCTAAAAATAGTGGTTGAGGTTTCTGGCGTTTACGCAGCTGATGCCAGTTTTCGGCAGAATCAGCTTCCCAAAGTGCTTGGTTGCATGGTAAGGTCGATCGAAGTTCAAATGCGGACATGCACAGTGACTGACAGAACAGCACTGCGTGTTGTGTGTCCCACATGAAGCATAAAAAGGCTAGTCTTGCTCAAGTAAGCAGTATATCCCTTTGGTAGGGTTATGGCAAAATACCTTTTCTTCTGCTCTGCTTCCGCCCACGTTTTCCAATCATCCTCGAGATCGTCAGTGCCATCTTCGACAGATGGTGTGCGTATGAACTGGCAGTCGCTTCTGCGGATGAGGTTGATAAGAAGACCGTGGAAGAGATGAGACATGTCATGTTGCTTTCGACCTGCTCGGCTTTTGCCAAAACATTCCACAAGCAGAATAGTCTGAAGAACCCAGAGTTCGGGTCTAGCTGTGAAAGCAGAGTTCGCAAATATCTGCGGACGCAGAATATCGTGTATGCAGACCTGTCAGGATTAGCTAAAATGTTATTTTTGTTATCATATTATCTATTTACCGCCAGTTGATGGGGATCCTTTTCACAGTAAGTGGCGCCCACAAGGAGGACTGAAATGAGGAGAAGTGTATCCACGTGTGATGCATCGAATGTGGCTTGATGAAGTAAAGGGTATGCAGTGTTGAAGCGGGTGAAATACAGATCGCAGTAGGTCTGCAGGTGTGAGAGAGATAGTAGAGGATGATCTCGGGTAATACAAGAGCCATCTGGCGTCTCAGGCCGAGCAGAATCTATTAGATTCAATATCTGGTTTCGAGCAAACTCGTCAATAACAGGGAGGTTATTCGAACGATGAAGCATCGACATTGGGCGTTCCATATCTGCAGGGAGTACGGTGACAAACTTTTGGGATGGAGTTATTTCAGTGTTGGTAAGACCTCGGGACTTTCGAGTATCGCTTGCAGATCTTGATTCAGTAGAATTGTGGGAATTATTCATCGAATGGTTCTGGAAACCCATACCACCATTAATCTGAGAGCTTAACTCTGTGAATGGCGGAGAAACAATAGGTTCGTTTGGATTACTAGGATGGGAAGGCTCGGAGTAGTTTGTCGACATGGAATTCCTCCCTCGTGCCGTTGAAAACTCACTACCGGCTGGGGTAGGGTCTGATGGAATACCACTAGAGTATTCTGGGAGAGAGTGTTGATTTGGAATGTCGATAGGCATTTGGCATTGCGTAAAGGTTTCAGTGGCAAGGTTCGCCGGAGCAACATCGCCCTGAACAGATGATAGATCAACATTAAATAGCCATTCATAGTTGCTCATGGTGGTATATGGCATGTTGAAAGAGCTGGCTTTAACAACGTCAGCATTGCTCGGAGATCTGAAGCGACAGCTAGCATAGCCTAGAAAAGAGAAACTCAGTAGAGCGCTTATTCCAAACAGCTTTTGCCTCGTGCATTCTGCATCGAGCTCTAAGGTCGCTTCAGACAGTTATAGCATTTCAAGTAGGAGGGGTAGTATGGTCCAGACCTAGGTTCGCTTCAAGTATCAACCTACATCAAGGGATATTGCTCATACCCCACGTATCAATCATAAGCTTTTTAGACTCAAGCCAACCATCACAAAAGTTCGGAGACAAAGTTTTACAATTACACGGGTAAGTTGCGCTATATACAGTAACAGAAAATGAGGCCTTACCTGTATCTGGGTTGAATGGGTATGGTGGATCTTCGGTCTGCCCCTGGATTATGGGTGGAGTAGGGTTGGATGACCAAAAATGTTCTTCAGTCTGAACTTGATATATATCCGAAGGTGGTAATGGATGTAAATTATTCAAGGGATTGAAAGTCCATAAATCTCCAGGAAATGCAACATCTTGATCATCTGTCCGTGGTCGTCCGAAGGAGTTGCTCGTAGAGATTGGCGGTGATATTGGAGCACCGTTATGGGCGTTGTTGGAATGACTGAAATTGGAGCTTTCCTCAGTCTGTGCGCGTTGCTGTTGTTGTGTTGTCAAGTTTGGACGTTTGGGAACGATATTTCCATCGGCGTCCTTCCACATTCGCTTCCTGGTGTTGAGTATTCCAGAACCTTCTGCTCCTGCCTCGGCATCCTTTTGGCGGTGACGGGCAATATGCCTCTCTATAACCCATTAGTGATCGGTCGTCCAAGGATGGGGATTGATGGGGGTTCAAGGGTTGATTCAAGCAATCTTGCCCTGCACAGCCTCACATCCACATAGTGGTGGCTTGATTTACCCCAGTGCCCAAAGTCTTTCACTTCCGATATCAAGAAATGATGGACCGAGAGCCTCAGGATCAAAGTATGTAGATCAATATGATCCATGATGCCTGCAGGTGTGTTTCAGGCGTACATCGCGGATGCAGCCCTCGGCAAAGACAACTTGAATCAAACTAGGGACAGATCAACCGAAAGAGGCGGTAGTGAGGAGCAGTAGAGGCTTGGGAATGACGAATACCACCATTCATGATTTCAAAACTAGCCGGATAGGCTTGAAGAATTCGCCCACTCTCGAAAACGGAAAAAGAAATAGATCGTACCCCGGACTCACCAAGCAGATCCCGCCGTTTGAAATGTGCTCTACACCTCTCGCATGTATTCTCGCCGGCCGTGTGGTTGAGGAGGTGTCTTTGCAAGTGCTCCGACCTCGTGAAACTCCGCCCACAACCCTCAAATCCGCATAAAAACTTCCTAATCGGAACGCCATTGGCGTCTGCATTTCTCTTTCGAGTATTTCGTTGCACAGTATCCGCCATCATTGCAAAGTAGGAGCACGAGGTCACTCGACTGATCGTGTAAAGGACGGAGTAGAGGAAGGTTAAACGCACGCTGAAAGCCCATGGTGGACAAGGCAATTCCCAAGTTTCTAGAGTGCCTTATCACGGGTCTAGATACAGCCATTCGGTCCGGTATATGCAGCTGCAAGGTACTGTCCTACGTAGCACTTTTAAGAAAGGGCTAGGATTGGTGTGTCGAATGGAATTGTTGGAAGAAGAGCCGATTTACCCTCCGAAATGCGAAATGCGCACTGGCCAAGTCTTAAAAGTGGGGGTGCATGCCGTGGGGGATTTTTGGGCATGCCGTAGTGTGCTTACAGTATGCCGTAGCGCGGTCGGCTATTACTACCCGCAACCACCATTACAGCATCTCTTCAATTCCGGTGGTTAGCGCAGCCACTCCCGCAGGCCTTTTTGTAGGGGAGATTTTGGTATTTTTGCTATTTAGGGAAGGTTTGATAAAACACGCTAACCACGGGATGCGCCAGGATGCTGTAGACAGGTCGCAATTATATACCGAAAGCGTCTAATCAAGCCTGTGCTCCGGATCTAATATCAATTTTTAGGACAATCTGCTTATGCTACACTAACAAAGAAGTTCGACTCTCCCTCCTTGCGAACAACTTCAGCCTTCCTCACTAAATCATCGGCAACCGCTAATCTCAGTCTCTCTGCGGTTGCGGGACTATCCAAAACTAACGGCTCTTTTACTCCATTCATTTCCCTTGCAGCCCTCACTGCCTCCCTCAGTGCAAAGAACACCGTAGCCCCAAGGAACAGCGGTGGCTCGCCAATGCCTTTGCTACTCTGGATAGTGCGAAGATGTTTCCATGTCAAGGGCTTGCCTTGGCCATCATGTTGCAGCATGCTGGCATTGAAGACTTGCGGAATATCAGAGAAACTAGGGATTTTATAAGTGCCGGGGCCACGAGTCGCAAGCTCGCCAGAGCGAGTCCAGAGGGATTCTTCCATTGTGAAGAGACCCTGACCTTGAACGAAAGCGCCTTCGATTTGTCCATAGTCGATCGCTGGATTGATAGATTGGCCGACATCCTGTTGAAATCATTAGCTTGATAAGTTGACAGACTTGCGCTGCTTACCATCATGATATCCGTACGAAGCACAGTATGATCCCCAGTAAGAAGATCCAGCTCGACTTCGGTAACTCCAACACCCTGTGTGAAGTAGTAATACATTGGCTTGACCGTATCGACATTTGTATTTCCCCACTGGTACCCAATCTTCGGCATCTTCCAGAATCCGTTAGCAGCAAGGTTTACGCGGTCAAAATATGCAGCATGCGCAATGGTTTTCATGGGCGCATCAAGCCCGTATTTTTCCCTGTATGGTTTGAGACGTTCGTTGAGAATCTCGCAAGCATTCTTTACAGCCATACCGTTCAAATCGCTTCCGGATGATGCTGCTGTTGGAGATGCGTTGGCGATCTGATATGTTTGACTGTCATGAGTGTAAATGGAATCCATTGGAACACCAAGCTCCTGGGCTGCGACCTGGCACATTTTAGTATAGAGTCCCTGCCCCATCTCAGTACCGCCATGATGAAGTAATACGCTCCCATCAGCGTATATGTTGACAGTTGCTCCAGCCTGATTGAGATGAAGAGCAGTTGCAAAGCTCAGCCCGAATTTCGTGGGAATAAGGCATATACCACGCTTCTTCCATTTGTTCGACTCGTTAAACTTGGCGACCTTAGCCTTGCGATAATCGTAATTGGAGGAGGCACGGATTTGGTCAAGAAGTGTGGGTATGTGCCAATCCTCATCGATTTGTTGAAAGAACGGCGTTCTATCTCCAGGCTTGTACAAATTCTTCAAACGAAGCTCATCGATATCTATGCCGCTCAGTCCTTCAGCGACAGTTGACAATATAGCCTCCGTAACGAACATAGCCTGCGGAGCGCCGAAACCCCTAAATGCCGTATTACTGTGAGTATTTGTTTTACAGACGTGGCCACGGAGGTAGACGTTCGGGATCTCATAGCAGTTGTCCAGGTGAGTAATGCAGCGATCCATGACAGCACCGCTCATGTCTTGAGAGAATCCAGCATTATCATACGAATCTGCGTCTAATGCTAGAATCTTGCCGTCATTGGAGACACCGACTTTCCATCTGACCTGGATAGGATGTCTCTGACCACTAAGCATCATATCCTCGTCTCGATTCAGCATGAGTCGCATTGGTCGGCGCTCTTTCTTAGCAGCAATGGCAAGAAGGCAAGCAAATGGAACGCTGCGTGACTCTTTGCCTCCGAATGCACCACCCATACGTTTCACGCGAGCATTGATTCGGTTATTTGGAACGCCCGTAACCTGACTGACGAATTCTTGGGTCTCCATGCTAACTCATTATTAGATGGCTGGCTAGTGGCAGACGATGGAAGATTTTATGAGGAGATAAGTTCACTTGAGTTAACAATGCAGGAGATTTTTCACTCACCAATTCTGAGTGGACGACCAGACTTCCATGGAGCCATCTTCATTATGTGGGATGACTAAGGAAGCATTAGTCTCAAGGTAAAAGTGTTCTTGACCACTGATTCTCGTCGTCCCCTCAAATATTTTATCGCACACAGCAAAAGCGTCTTCCATCTTTCCATGGATAGCTGTACCCTTTTTGAGATTCTTCTCATACTTAAAAAAGCTCTGGGCCTTGATTGCTTCATCGATAGTGAGAATGGCCGGGAGTTCTTCGTAGGAAACTCTTACAGCACGGGCTGCTGCCTGGGCTTCTAATGCTGTTTCCGCGTAAACCATGCCGATAACCTGCCCATAATGCTGGACTTCACCATCGGCAAAAAAAGGCTCGTCCTTTGATATAGAACCCCATATATTCGCCTCCTTTGGAATGCTATTCTTGTCAATATATCCAACCACCCCATTCATTTCAAGTGCAGGAGCCCAGTCGACCTCAAGCAGCCTTGCATGGGCCTTTGAGGATAACACTAGTCCTCCGAATAGCTCTCGCTCCTGGCGTGGCATGTCGTCAACGTACTCCGCTTCTCCGGTGCACTGCTTGAGGGCAGATAAGTGAGGAATCTGTTTTCCAACGACTCGTTGCTCATTCGGATTGTAATTATCTCTCAAGCCTTGCGAAAGACCTCGTGGGATTTCCTCGATGATCTGATCATCAATTCTCCTTAAATTAAAATTTGCCACTGACTCGTGCCAAAAGCGGAAAAAAAGAGATAAAGCCAGTGTTCTCCGGTAATGGGCCATTCCTCCAGTAACGCTGAAGCTCAAATCAAAGTCCTTTGCCAGCGCACCAAGACCTAATTCCAGGGTCTCCGGAATTGCCCATTTCTTTCCAACAAGGGCATCCCCAGATCTTCTGGCTGCTAAAGTAGTTGGGGCCATGCCACCATACGCGAGGGTGATTTCTTCAACAATTCCTTGATCGTTTAATCTAACGCGAAAGCCTGCAGTGACAATGGCAATGTCATCGTCTTTCCTCTTGGCCTGTTTATATGCTTTGATAACTTCTCGAGTATCCGAGCCAGCAAGTGGAATGCGAATATGGGTGATCACCGCGTCAGCTGGTAGGCTTGTCGTTCGATATGCAATGAAGAGTTGCTCGACCGGAACTTGAAATGTGCCCTTCGACTGGGTTTGAGCAACAACAGAAGCGCCTGCAGATAGAAGGACCGGGTTAGCGTCAGATATCGGCGACGCAGTTGCAACATTTCCAGCTAAGGAAGCAACATTCCGAATTTGTCGACCGCCAAAATATCGAAGTTGCTTTCGAAGAGCCCCCAGAACCATAGCTCTTTGCCCTAGCTTTTCGTATACATCCTCACAGATTCGTTCTAATTCTGTCAAAGAAGTATTTGCAGATAGGTAAATTTCATCCATGGACTCCAGTTCCAGCTTTGACTTCGGCAATTTCGTTTCCTTTAGTTCCTCGATATCTGAAACATATACTAATACAGCAAAGTCCGAATTTTTGAACCGTACTTCGATCTGTACTTCACTCGCGCCTCCGACAAGTTTTGCTGAGGGATAAACACCCTTCAATTCTACAAGTTGATCCAATGTAACGGGCCGAAACCATATTTTCCTTTCATTTCCGTAACACACAGGTTTCTGCTCGTACTTCCACAGCGCAGGTGGGAATATGAGTTCCGTGCCAGGGGAATATTCAGCGAATTGGAGCTTGGGCACGCCTTTCTGCGATTTTAAGAGTGGAGCGTCGAGAGCTGTGTTTTCGGAATGATTTTCGGCGTCATTTCCGATTGGAGTTTGCAGGGATTTGACGGGCCTGGAGTACGTGGTTCCACTGATAGAGGAGTCTTGATCTAGTCCCTTCCTTATCTCAACATTTGCAGGAACCCGCTCTTCGTCAGATATCGAGGACGGTTCGGTAGAGGGACTGCCCGTCGCAGACTTGCTGTCTGGTGTACTGCTGCTGTTTGATGGTGTATCCCGGCAGCATCCGCCGGGCCTACCGCAAGAACCTGTTGATGGGCTCTCACAGCTGCCCTGGACGACATCCAAGAGCTTGGCTTGAAGATCAGAAGCGCCGCAATCTTTATAATCTTCCGTCAAATGCCCTTGGAGATCTTCTGTAATGAAAGTCTTCGCCGCTTGGAGAATTGGTTTGTACCCTGTACATCGGCAAAGATTTCCATCCAGATGGCCCTTTAATTCGATATCGCTAGCTGAGAGGTGGAATGCCTTAGTATCGACATCATAAGAATTTCTGATTAGGGCATACAGTGACATGACAATGCCCGGTGTACAAAAGCCACATTGCGACCCGTGGAGTTTGGCTATTCGCTCCTGGAGAGGGTGCGGATTCGAAACGCTCCCAATGCCTTCGATGGTAATAACATGTTTTCCATCTGCGCCAACTAGGGGAAAGAGGCAGGCGTTGACGGCTAGATGCGAAACCTTCCGTTTCTCCCGTGCATCCTTTGTCTGCAGCACCACGGTGCATGCTCCGCAACCACCTTCTCCGCAGCCAAGTTTTGTTCCTTTAAGGCCATGCTGAGCGCGAATATAATCTAATAAAGTCCAGTGCGGATTCGGGTTGGATAAAATAACTTTCCTGCCATTGAGATAGAAGTTGAGGTCGGGCGACTGGTAGGTTGCCTGAATGAGGGGGCTTAGCGAGTCGGCAGCCGAAAGCGGTAGCGGTAGATCTGCCAGGGGCTTTTTGGGAGGTGACGGAAGAGCCATGTTGGAGTTCCTGTCTTTAGCAACTATAGAACAGTATTCATTTTTCTAAGGTCGGATTATCTGGCATGCAGTAATCGCCACCAAAACGAGGACCCCTCAACTGCTGACGCTACCATTCACACCGCTGATGCCCAGTCCGCATGGATCTGCAGCTTGCAGCTACTTTGCTCGGCTAGGTTTCCGGTATCCCACCTTTCTCCCACTCTGCCAGCCCCATCTTTACGACGTCAAAGTGAACCCGAGGCTTTGTTATCGACATGATAGCTTTGGAAGCTCCACAAGGCTGGCATTGGCTATATAGAAATCATATTTTCCTTAAAATTTCCTATTTTATTTAAGTTTCCCATCCCAGAATTAAAATCACTTTGATAAACTCCCGTTACATCACCATGGCAGGAGCACCATCAGCCCCGAGCCTTGCGCCTCTAAAGGACTCGGCACTTTTTAAACCATTGAAACTAGGAAGGTTAGAATTAGACCACAGAGTCTGCCAGGCCCCATTGACGCGTATGCGAGCAAGGAAAGAGAGTGATGGCATCTTCGTACCGTATGACTTAAATGTCGAGTACTATAAGCAGCGAGCGAATAGAGGCGGGTTCCAGCTAACCGAAGCTACTGACATTTGTCATTATGTGAGTTCTTGGGCCAAAGGCTGTAGATTCATTCACTAACGAAGATGCCCAGGCGGGCGGTTATCCAGGCGTACCAGGCATATTCTCTCCCTCTCAAATTTCTGGCTGGAAAAATGTCACAGACGCGGTACACTCTAAAGGAGGTTTTATCTTTTGCCAAATTTGGCATACTGGGAGAGCATCACCTACATCATTCAGGAATGGACAACAGCCCACAAGCTCAAGCAATATACCAATAACAGGCAAAGCACTCGATGGAACGGAATACTCCGATAATCCACCACGACCGATGACAATTGATGAAATCCATTCAACAACCAAAGAGTTTGCTGCTGCAGCAAAACGCGCACTAGAGGCCGGATTCGATGGAGTCGAAATACACGGTGCTAACGGCTATTTGATCGACCAATTCCTTCATGACAACGTGAACAAACGGACAGATTCCTACGGAGGCTTTGTAGAAAATCGATGCCGGTTTCCTTTGGAGGTTATAAAGGCAACGTGTGAAGCCATCGGGAGTGATCGTGTGGGTATTCGGCTATCTCCCTACAATTATTTCCAGGATACCAAAGACAGCAATCCGAACAAGCACTGGGCTTATCTTTGTGCGCAAATTGCAAGCCTTCCGGAGACTCAAAGACCCGCATATGTTCACATGTAAGATATCTCTTCTGTATTCGAATGGCATATCCACTATCTAAACCTTCCCAGGGTTGAGCCACGCTTTGATGAAGTACTTGATGAGCAAGCCAAAATGGATGCTCTAGCCGCCTACACTTCTCCAGAAAGTGGCGTAGAAGCTGAGGCCACGGTCAAAACCCCGAACTCTCTTGTCCCCTTCCGGCGGATCCTTGCCAGAGGCGGGGTCAAGTTTCTTGCTGCAGGTGGATTCAACAGAGATAACGCGGCACTGAAAGTTGAAACTGATGATGCTGATGCAATCATATTTGGTCGATGGTACCTAGCTAACCCAGATTTGCCAAAGAGGCTGCGCGAGGGATTACCACTTAATCAATATGATCGGTCAACATTTTACGGAGCAAATCCGCCGGAGAAGGGATATACAGATTATCCTTTCTTTGAGCCGCAGCCCGTTGTGAATGGGGCATAAGATTAGCAGAGCTGAACGCTACGTTCATTCCATGAAGAGCAAATTTCGGCATATAGTAAAGGAGTTTTTTTTTTTAGCGTTTCAAATTAGGGTCTGTGGAACGGTTGTGCAGGCTATGAAGATGGTACGCAGTAGTATAGAGGGCTGCAGAGTCCTTCGGCATTGTAACGACCAGTCCTCTTAAATATCAATCACAGTAGTAAGGACTTCATCCTCTGATCGTAGAAGCAGCCCCGCCGAACCTGTAAGCTTGAACTCAGCCATTAACCCGTAGCGATCTGTGACCCACCCCTCCTCAGCTCGCTCTCTCAACTTCTCCCCGATGACCTCGTCTTCAACAGTTACTTCCATTCCTATCCTTTCCAAACTCCCAACTCCAATCTCACCACAATATAGCACCTTATTCAGCCGAGTGGGCCCAGATCGTTTCCTCACCATCTCTTGACTCTGGAAATCCCAAGTGCATCCCTCTTCAGCATCTTTCTTAACCCCAAGTTCAATATACGCATCCCTGAATCCATTCTCTTAAGGTAGTGTTCGATCCAAGGGTTTATTAGCATCCATATCTCCTGCAAAAACCCCCGCATACACATCGTCATGAAAATATTTTTATACACTTTTTATCTGCAAGGGACGCAATGGCAGGTTGGAGGCCATGGAATCAAGGTGGGTCTCACAGAACCTGAAGATACGCTTCCGCAAAGTTGGTTCCGCGGCCTCCAAAGCGTTTTCGTAGACATAATAAATAGCCAGATCCACTGACAGACCGTCACGGAGGTATTCCGAGACGTCCTTAATCTGGAAACCTGCTTCACGCTCAAACGGCGATCGAGCAGAGTGACGGTGCCATAAGAGCTAGAGCCCCAATTTAATGAAGTGCAATCTGTTAAGGCGAAGAGGCTACGGACCCATGGCGTATTTCCAATTTGCTTAAGATCCGAGCCCACCATTTCTTGAAAGGAAATAACTGCGGCTTGAAATTTTGGAATATTCGAACACTCTCAAGATAACCAAGAGCGGATGCCATTCAGGCTTCAGCAAATGGGGCCATGAAGTCGATATTCCACGTTAAGACGGAGACCTGTTATGGTTTCGAATGAGATATTCTGCTGCTTCACGCTTGTAGTTATAGCCTACCATTCTCCGTCTATGAAATAGTAATAGGGTTGAGGCTCTGGCACGCGTTGGAGTTGTTTCTGTGAGTTTCTCCACGAGGGATTGCGTCTTTCTAATAGCGGATGAGCTCATCTTGCTATGTAATCGTGTTATATATTGAAGCTTTTGTGGATAGCCACGAATAAGGCGAAAATCTGGTTCAACCCATTTCATTGTGATTTTGGTTGAACAATGAGAGAGCTGAGATAATGTAAGACTTTTACACCGATCGCGTAAGGCTTTGGAACTAATCCTGAAAGGGCTGCATCCAAGCATCCGAGCTTCATGCATCCTCATTAGCTTACACAGGCTATGCCCTAGATTTAGAAAATTGAGACCCAGGAGTTAAACTCCACAGCGTATGCTGCCAGGACCCTCCATGAGGGGGAAATAACCCTTGCCAAAGCCCTTTCCATCAGGGCTGGCCAGTCTTTCCAGGATACTGCGGAGAACTCTTCCCGGTTCGATCGTAGAGATAATGTGCCATCTAAGTTATCTTAGTAAGCGACTCAGACAGCAAGGGCAAACTAAAGGCGCACTTACTAATACTAAAGTGTCACTAGTCTCCATCCTAAAAAACGCCACTTTTTTTTAACTAATTAGCTATCTACTAACCTTTAGTTTGCCCTGCCATCTAAGGACCTTTGGTGCGGAACTCTATAGCGCTCAACTTCAATCTAAGCAATTTTGTATGAGAGACACTTCCTCCTATATATTTAACTCCCTAACAACACCTTTTTAACCTAATAAGCTAATAAGTTAAGTTAGACCAGTCTCCTCTATAATTAATTACTTTTTTATAATGGGAACACCACTTCCTTATAAGTTACGCGCTTCTAGTATTTAGGTAGACACTAACACGTTCTTATTCTCCCCACTCTCTAATATTGACTCCCTTTCCCCCTTAACACCGTCCTCTATATCTCCATTGCCTTAAAGGCAAGCAACTATACCCCTTATTAGTTACTAAAGGTGAATTAGAAAACGGTGGAGCCCTCTTTTCTAGCGCCAAAAGCTATGGGTAATATAAATACTATAGTAGCAGAACAACTTTAATATTAAGCAATTTCTTAAGGTATAGGTTACAGAGGGTGTTAATAGTAGATTAGGTGGCATTTATATCAGTCAGCGGCTCTTATTATTATATATCACAGTGCTGCAATGAAGTAGACTGAATAACTACGTTGTGCTATAAAGAAGAGAAGAAGGGTAAAAGGGGGTATTGTGTATAAAGAGTAGGGCCAGCCGCCAAGGCGCTAGTGGTGGGCCAGCCAACAGTAGGAAACAGTATGCGTTAGGTCAGTGCTGTGACAGTACTCCCCTCTCTAGAAGGTTTGGTCCCTAAACCAAACAAATAACTTCAAACAGGTAGTACACGGGACCACCTGTTTTCGCTACAGAAATATCAAAAAATCCTAATTGGTTGGCTTATTAAATAAAGTTGGCGTATGGCGCTCTTGGTAAGAATTCTAACCAATCAGACAACTTTAACCGCTGGTTAAAGTTCTATAACATCTCAACCACCACAGATTCTTAACACGGTGGTCGGCCACAACCTTAGCATAGCTTTTCCTTATCTCGTGCCCAATCTGGGGGTCCTGGCTTCTTAGGGTATTGCTTATAGAAGCGCTATATAGCTTATTCACAACCCTTTAGGTCCTTTTCTAGCTGCCAGGTTATATTCTTATAATATTTCCATTTAATCTCATAAGTTAGGCCTTAGGGGTCTTCATTATATATATTAAGGATTTTCTTAAACTCCTATTTATCTTCTATATTGCCGTTATTATCTCTCTCTGTTACTCGTCCTTGTATATTACGGCGCTCTATAGTATTAATATTTACTTAGCTAGGGATCTCTTTAGCAGCCCAGAGGCGGACCTTAGATATATGGAAGGATTTATTTACTTAGATATGGTCTAGGAGGTCTACCACAACTACCCCTCGGTATACTGCAAGTATGGGGTATAGGCCGTCCCATTTATTATCCTATTTCTTCTTAGGTCTATTTATCTTTATATTTTCTAAGCTAACCATAACCATATTGCCTTTATAGAATAACGCACTCTCATCCCTATAGGTATTGGCATTATTTTTGTAGCGTTACTATGAAATCCGGGCTAGGGCCTTAAGCTGTATTAATATCCGCTTAAAGCGGTTAGCCACAGAGTCTGCGCGGAAGAACTCCTTCTTTACTTATACTAATAGTGTTGGTGGGCGGGGGCCAGCAGGCTCAATTCTAAGGTAAGGGTTAAAGCCATAGTTTACAAAAAACAGGAAGATGCCTATACTTTCGTTAACTTGGTTATTTATAGTAAATTTAGTAAGTGGCAGGTAGTTAACCCAGTCGTCCTATATAAAGCTAACAAAAGCACAGAGGTACTTATTTACGGCAGCGTTAATAATTTTGGTTTAGCCGTCCGTTTCTAGGTGCCAGGCTAAGCTTGGTCGTAAGATTATCTTAAGGCGTTTACTTAGTTATCGCCAGAAGTCGCTAATAAATTATATACCGCAATTGGAGATAATCATGCTTAGTGCACCATAGAGCTTATATATATTGTTAACAAAGCCATCAACTAGCTCCTCTGTTAAGAGTCCTGTTACTAGAATAAGGTGTCGCATTTTAGTTAGGCGGTCCATAATAATAAGAATATGTTCATATGCCTTGCCGTGGCGTTGGCATACCGGTAGCGTTGTAATATAGTCAATTAAAATATCGGTCTATAGGCGAGCGGGTAGTTCTAGTAGCTTTAGAAAACCGGGCGGGGCAGAACAGGGGGTCTTAGTGTAAAAGTATAGGGCATAGTCTTTAACAAAGGTAGCCGTAAACTAGGAGATTCCTAGCCACCAGTATATTTGGTTTAAGAGGTTAAGAGTTTTAACCCAGCTAGGGTAACTAGCGGGGCTGCTGCTATAAGAGCGATAGATAACTTCTAGGCGGAGGTCTAGGGTATTAGGGATAAAGAGGTATTAGCAGAAGTAGATCTATCTATTAATGATGCTACATTCTAACTTATTACAACAGAGTAATTTCCTAATCTTCTTTAGCCAACGGTGAGCTTTCCGATTATATAGAGCCGCTACTATATCTCTTGCGAGTTTGTTCTCCTGGTATCCTAACCAGATTAGCTTATCCAGTGACTTTTCAGCTATTTTAGGGTCTAGAGCGGCTACGAACTCCATGTTATTAAAGTTATAGGATTCGTGTAGTAATTCTTCTAAGATTATGGGGTCAACTTTCTAGAGCGGTATAATAACTTGGGCTCAGTGGCGGAGGCGTTTATTATTAGCGTCCTTAGGTTTTATTCCTGGTAGTTAGCTTAGGGTATTAGGGAGCGTAGCTTTGCTGCTAGGTCTATATATAATTACAAAGTTAAACTATAAAAGAAACTCTGCCTACTAGACTTAGCGTTGGTTTAGCTGCTTAGTAGTTATAAACGTCTATAGGTTCTTATGGTTAATAATAATTTTAAACGGCTCCTCGGTCCCTTATAGCTTAGGACACTATTCCTCTAAAGCCTTAATAATAGCTAAGAGTTCTTTATCGTAGATCTCATAGTTACACTCCAGCGCAGAGTGCTTTGCGGAGAAGAATGCGACCGGTCTTAGTTTACCGTTATTATTATACTAGGAAAGGACTCCGCCAGAAGCCCAATTTAATGCGTTTATCTCTACCACTGTTTTCTTTGTATAGTCGTAGTATGCTAGTACTGGTGCTAAAGTAAAGGCTCTCTTAAGGGCCTTAAATAACTTGGCTTGTTCTAGTCCCTATAGCCATCCAACGTCCTTTCTTAGGAGTTTTGTTATAGGTGTAGTAATAGTAGAATAACTTTGGATAAACCTATAGTAAAAGTTTGCAAATCTAAGAAACTGCTATAATTCCTTAACTAAGGTTGGGTTCTCCTATGTTTATAAGGCTTAGACCTTTTTAGGGTCCATGCTTATTCCTTCTATTAAGATAATTAAGCTAAGGTACTTTGTCTTTGTTGTATAGAACTCTAACTTACTAATATTAATTTAGAGGCTAGCAGCTCTAAGGCGGCGAATTACCTCTTTAACGTGCCTAGTATGGTTAGCTTAAGTTTTAGAAAATACAAGGATATCATTAAGGTATACTGTACAATAGTCATCTAGTGCGTTATAAAGAATGTAGTTAATATAGTTCTGGAATATAGCTGGGGCATTATAAAGGCTAAATAGGGTTACTAGCATCTCGTAGAGCCCAAAGCGGGTAATAAATACTGTAAGCCATTTATGGCCCTTGGTAATACGGATCCTATTAAACACGGCAATAACATCAAGCTTAGTGTAGAATTTGGCGCTGTATAGGGCATTAAGTGTCTTACGGATAAGCGGGAGCGGGTATTAGTTCTTAACGGTAACATTATTAAGTCCTCTATAGTTATAGCAGATCCTTACCCTTCCTCCCAGCTTAGCAGCGAGTAGGAGCGGGGCTGTGGTAGGGGACGTTAATTCTTGGATAAAGCCTTTATTAAGTATCTTATTAATCCATTTCTTAACGCATTGGAGCTTGGTAGGGGAGAGTAGGCAGTTCTTATAGTACGGGGGCTGCTTTCCTGGTATAATTTCGATTTTATGGTCCTATAGGCGATATAGTAGGAGCTTATTAGCATTCTTTAGGAGAAACCCCTTAATATAGTGCCTATATTCCCTTAGGAGGCGTTATACGATATTGTCCCTAGTTAGAGCGGGTTTGCCTTTTATAAACTTCTTAACGTCTATATCTATAACTTTGCGGCGGAGGAACTCAGTATTTATAGTCTGGAGGTTTTCCTTAAGAAAACGGTAAAAATAACTAGGGAAGACCTTGCAGGCTTCTTCTATTATATAGTTACCATTAACTAAGCAGCAGAAGGATTCCTCTATTAGGTCTAGTATTTTAACTAGTCCAGTAGGGAGTTTATCTATTAATTATTTCCGTTCTTTTTATTCTATTAATTCTACTAGCTTCGCCATGTAGATCCTTATTACTTTTACGCCTTTTTATTTATAAAACTGGGCGAAATTCATAGCGCGTATATTTATAATATCGTCTAGGTTGGAGCGTATTTGGTCTTCTCCTAACGTCGCGGTAGGGCTGGCTCGTCTTAGTTAGCTCTTAGGAGCAGTTTCTAGGCGGCGGCCTTATATAAGGCGTGCGGGGAGTAGGTGCAAGGTTAGGCGTTATAGTGGCGCGGTTTCTATTATTTAGGTCTTAGTAATTCCCTGGCTAGTCCTTACTATAATACAGGCTATAGTGTGCGTATATAGTATATGGCTTAGTTCTGGGTGTCGGGCTAGGCGGCTAGGGTTTAAAGGGTGTCTAGGTTGGCGTTAGATTCTTAGTAGTAGTGGTATAAAGCGGACCTTCTTTTTTAGTCTCGGCAAGGCCGGCTAGCCCATCATTTTGGTCTTAAGTGCTAGAGTAGTCCAGTTTTCTATTATCTTATTGCTTTGCAGCTGTATGGGTTCCCCTTTATTAGGAACATCTTCTATTATTAGGGCTTTATATATGGTCCTAGGTACTAGGCTTAGTAGTGCCGAGTATCTATATAGGGCGTCCCTGCTACTGTCAGCTGTCCCCTATAGGAGGCAGTTCCTAGAGTAGTAGTCTAAGTTAAAGCAGATCTTAAGCTCTCTAAAGCTAGGGTGGGGCTTATGCTTTTAGAGCCAAGGCATACCTAAGATAATTAGGGTACTAGGTAAGAGTTTTATAATAAGAAAAAGTATAGCTTCAGTATAGATGCCAATTGACATTTAGGTGGTGAAGTAGTCCATAATAAGTAAAGTTGGGATACTGTCTGCGAGGCATAGTGGCCTAGGTGCCAACAGTTTCTTAGTTATAACATTATATTTTTTTATAATAGACTCTGCGTCGGTAAATGCTATCGCAGTACTACCTAAGTCCACTAGGCTTACTGTGTCGATAAAAACTTAGGGGCATGGGTTGCGTAATAAGGAGAGTTAGGTTTAAATAAGGATTAATTTCTTATTACTATTTGCTGATCTAAGATTAAGTGGCAGTTTACTAATAGAAAGGACTAATTGGTTTAGTAACAGGGACCTAATCTTCTTATCTTCCTCCTTATATAGTTTGGACCCTTAGACGCGACTTAGTCTAAGGGTCTACCTTTTAACGACTAGGGTATAGGGCTGTCTTAGCGGGGCGATCCAGTATCTATCTAGCTGGCAGTATCAGTCTTGGTTGGGGTATAGAGGGACGGTACCTTGCTAATAATATGGCCGTGTTCATATTCGCTAGCGCGGAGTCGCCAATTCTAGGCGTTGTTAACGGGTTGGGCTTCCATATAGGGCATTATTTAGAGTGACTAAGCCGTAGGGTTAAAGGGGGGGAGTTGTCTGCCGCGGCTATAATAGACTCCGCGGTTGCTACGTCCGCGGTTATTAGTTTGCGTCATTTAACGGGCTAGCATTAGGACTGGGTTTGCTGTTATAGCGGGGTTATAAGCGTCCTTCTAGTAGCTAGGTAGGCTATAGGCAAGGCACAGTCTATTATTAAAGCAGCGCTTACGCTCTGTGTCTAAGATTCTATTAAGGTCCATAGGTTCTCCAGTTGCTGCTAGGGTCGGGGTTAGGGTTAATATAGAAGCAGGAGCTTAAGCAGGTAGGCGGTAGTTAGTATTCTTAAGGTTGGCTTAGTATACATGGTTTGCGAGGTTCTTAGCAAATATATCCATCTACTTACTCTAACCTATATAGTCGCTGTTGTTGATTTTATAGGCAAGTCCAAGTACTAGCTCTTCTATCTTTAGAGAGATAAACTTCCGGAGTAGATCTACCTTCTATTCGTCTGTCTTCCTAGTGCGGACTATTAACTTATTAAGCTCTCCCTTCTAGGACCAGTAATTACGCTCGCCCTAGGGGAAATAGTTAAGCTTGTTTTTTGCGACCTGGGTTATATTAAGGACCTTATAGTGGGCAGTAAGCTCTTTAAGTATATCTTCTTTGGTGGGCCATTTCTATATAGATATATTGTTTGGGTTCTTGTGTATAAGCTTTAGGCCCTGCTTAATAAACTTATAGGCCTTGCCCTCTAGCATATCCGAGATGTAAAGGATCTAGGATTGGACTGTATTAAAGTAGTCCTAGTTACAGTCAAAGACTCCTTTAATCTTAATGTGCCAGGTTTTAAAGTTGGCTTATTGTTTTAGCGGGGTGCCTTTTCTGCTAAATATTGGCGGGTCTTTAGACATCCGTTTTTTCTGCTAGGTTACTACCGTTGTTATAGGGGTTAATTGTTTGAGAGCGGCGATAGTTTCTGTCTAGGAGGTAATAAGGGCATTAAGGCTTTTATTGGCTTTCTTATTGGCGGTGTTTGTGTTATACATAAACTGTAGTCCCGCTTTAATATTACTGAGGAACTCATTGGTATGGTCAACAAGGGTATAGTAAACTTTGTTAGCTTTAAAGGTTTTAGGGTATAGTAGGGAGCGGCGGATTATCTATGCGATATTGGGGTATATCTATATAAAGAAGTCTATAAAAACTTCACGGGGGTTCTAGGTTTTGGCTATTTTGGCATCATTAATATCGCCCATTTAGGTGATCTTTGGCGCTGGGAAAAAACTAAGGATTGTTCTAGGACTGTGGTGGGTTGTAGCGTGTGGACGCGTTGTGTGCAGGTTGTGATTGCTCTAGGGCGGAGATAACTGGGATACGGGGAATTAGTAATCGCGATAGGGCGCAATTAATAATAGCACAAACTGTTATAGTACTGCAATGAAGTAGACTAAATAACTACGTTATGCTATAAAGAAGAGAAGAAGGGTAAAAGGGGGTATTGTGTACAAAGAGTAGGGCCAGCCGCCAAGGCGCTAGTGGTGGGCCAGCTAATAGTAGGAAACAGTATGCGTCAGGTTAGTGCTGTGATATTATATTTTACTTTAAAATAAGTAAAGGTTTATACAGCCCTTTAATTAACTAGTTACGTATTAGTAGGGAATATTTCCTTAATAAAACTTATCTAAGAACTTAATGCACTACTTAGGCAGCTATATTTTAATAAGTTTAACCACTCTACCTCTATAGAGAAGGTTAACTTCTCTTAAGTGTTAGAAAAAATTAACTTAACTGCTCCTATATGGACTGCTCTGCTTAAAAAGCTTATAAGCAATTAACGCCAGGGCTAGAGTAGTTATAAAGGGTTAGGCAATTCCAAGATAGTCTAGCAGTAGTTATATTTAATCACTTCTATTATCTATAGGAGTTGTACATAGTCTACTACTAATTTCTTTGCAAAAATGTTAGGAATCTACCTACTTAGAAGTAGTGTTAAGTGTTAAGTTATTAAGGTATTAGCTGGGCTAGGTCTCTATAATAGTTATAAATATATTAATTAACACCTTATAGATATTACTAATAATGCAAAGGAAGGTTTAACCCCTTAGCCCCTATTTTATATAGCTAACTAATAAAAAGGATAAGCTATAAAGCCTTATAGTTAATCCTTAAGCGCTACTAGTCTATAATAACTTTAATTTTAAGGACGACGTTAGAGATTAAGTGCTTAGGTCTTCTAGAATAAGAATACGTAATATAACCACTGCGCTTCTTGTCTTTTATCCTAAGATTTTAACTACTAGCCTTAAGCAGTTAATATTTAACCTATTACAACCACTTCTTTTTAACAATATTATTTTATCTCTAAGTCTTTAACAGGACTATATCTTACAGTGGTTATTAATATACTTTATTGCTACTACTATCCGCAAGCTTTATTTATAAGCAGTTAAACATATTTTTAGTAGTAAGTCAGGTCTTTTTTCTATAGTACCAAAGCTTAACCTATTATCTCCTTAAAAGACTGCTCTATAATAGCTAGGTGCGATCTTTTATAATAAGGGTACAATTAAAGGTATATATAGTATCTATTAGGATATCTAGATCCACAAACTTGGCCTTAAAAAGGATAATAAGTCAGGCTATTTTACCCAGCGCCTTTAGCTTGCCTAGGGCGACTAGAAGACTATTTAACATATTAGGAGCATAAAAACTAAGCAGTCTCTTACTGGTTAAGCTTTTAACTATTAGGACTAGTTGCTTAGTGTTACGGACAGCTTAAGTACAATATTATAACTACTTGGAGAGGAGTCGGCGGAAGCTAGTTGGTTAATATAGGCACGGTCTAGGATGGATCTAGTGGAACTATATAACGAGGAATGGTAACTAAGGTCACGTAATATGATCTATGTGATCTATATAATCTGTATAATCTGTGCAGAGCAGACAGAGTAGACAGAGTAGATAGAGCGAAGGGATTTCTTAGGAGTATAGTTATGTATTTAAAGGACCATAGTCCCTACCCAGATAGTTCTCTCTTTGTAATAAATCTTAGAATATAATTAGAGTTAATCTATTAGGCAACTACTCCACCAGTTATTATTATATTATTAATTTGTTATACCTATATACCCAGCCTATTAATAGAACCTACTGTAGTTCCTACTATAAGGTTCCGTTACACATTCACTACTAAGGTTATGGTATTGGAATAAAATTAAATAATATACCACCAAGAGCAGCACTAGTTATAACGGCGTTAACGGGAGCCACAACCTTAGGGCTAGGTAATACTAGTATAGACAATAGGGATTCTTAAGTGGTTATATAAGGTTAGTTACAGGAAATAGTTAATCACTTATAAGATAATAATAGGATACTTAAAGAACGCATTAATGGAATTAGAGCAGCAAAGATTAAGTTACTATTAATTAAATAATTCTTAGGAGAGAAGTTAAAGCTTAAGGGATTTCTTACGCAAATGCACTTTAAGGTAGTACAGGAAGGAGCGAAGTTAGTAATATTATTAGATTAAATAGCCTATACAGGATTATTCCTAATAGGGAGGGCACTTAAGTGGTTTAAGCCATATCTTATAGAAATATAGGCTAATGGCATAATAACTACTAACTAAGACGTATAGTATATATTTACCAGTTAGAACGGGTTTACAGAGTAACTAATACAGATATTTAGAGACCTGGAAGCCATAACTATAGTGGAACAAAAGCTTTAGAACTTAGTATAACGCACTTTAGCAATTAAGTATATAACACAGTTTTAAACACTAGCTACGCAGGTTAAGTGGAACGATAGGGCGCTTATAGTATAGTATAAATAGGGACTTAAGGCTAAAGTCCAGACCGCAATCATCCTAATGGAAGATGTGGATACTCTAAAAGAGTTAATAGATTAGTTAATAAAGATTAATAATAGAATCTATTAAAGGGAACAAGCCAAGAGAGGGCAAGACAGAGTTCCATAGTTATATAAGGCGCAGAGTACGCAACAACAGACATAGAGTTAAAAACTATAAAATGGCGTAGAGCTAATGGACCTAAGCGGTACTAAAGAAACCTAAAAATAGAAAAAGAAACTATAGAAACCTAGAGGTTAAGAATTAAGTAATTAAAGGATTAAGGAGCAGAGGCTAAACTAGGGATCTTAGCAGCAGAAGACGTTTAGGCGGACTCTATAGTAAAAAAGATGGTTTAAAGATGGAGCTTGCATAAATTGTGGAAAATAGGGTTATTTTGCCAGAGACTATAGAGGTGGTTAGAGTAACTACGCGGTAAAGGGAACCAGACCAGTAGACGGCACATATATATAGAGGGATAATAGTGCACTATAAGGAATAAAAGAATGTTTAATTAACAGTTTTACGTATTGTTATAATAACACATACTGAATTTATAAGGACGCTAAGTACAGCGTAAGCTATTGGCTATAAGAGCTAGAGTTAAAAGGACTCTAAGGAACCAGAGAGTTAGATAAAGAATAAGATTAACTCTATAAGCTAGATTAAGATGTTACAGCAATATACAGACGAAGATTAGTAGTAATAACAATAGAGTTAGAGTACTTATTAATTAACAGTAATAAGGACGAAAAGGAGGCTAACTAGGAGCACTTAAACCTTAATAATATAATAGAAGCAGAGACTGAGACTATTACCAAATAAGGTTTAGTAACGGGTATAGTAATACTATTAGATATAATTTCTATTACTTTATAAGATAATAGGAGCAATATTTAGAAGAAACTAAGTAAGTAGATAACTGCTAGTGCTAGCTTATCACTTAATAAAGGCAAAAGGCCACAGGCTTAAGATTCTTAAGAAGAGATAAAAGAAGCTTAAGATTCTTAAGACGAGATAAGATATACCTAAGGACCCATAGGGAACAAAAACCGATAGGAAAGGGTAGTAACTTAGTTTAGTAATAAACAAATAAGTATAGGACGCAAGTTTAAGAACTATAAGTTTAGGGAATAAATAAAAATGTTAGTAATTCTAGGTAAACGTAGTATTTAGCCTAAAGATTAAATAGTTAATACTAGGATTAAAAAGTAAGATAACTATAAGGATCTAGCTGCAAGACGTAGAAAATAAGAAACTATAGATAAGTTTAGAGCAAGAATTATTATATAGTAAGAGCAAAAGCTAGATAAGAGGTCAGCTATGCTAGGTTATATAAGGGACAGAGCACCTGTATAAAGAGTTACTAATAGGCCAAGTACAGGGACACCTAGGGCAAAGTAGTTAGATAAATTAGAATAAAAAGAGGATCTAAATATTCTAACTAGGTTTAAAGAAAGACATACCAAAGGATATTATAATATAGTAATAATAAGGTACTTTCTAATGGATAGACCATACACACTAAACCAGTTATATGGAAAGTGGTATAGGCAATAACATAACAATAAATAGGAAGATTTTTATATGTGGCTAGATAAAAAAGTTGTCTAAAACTAACCTATTATAGAGAAACGCATGAGTTATATTAAAGGAGCATTAATTATAATATTAAGGAACCTAGAAGAGAGATCTAGGGACTAGAGAAGTAAGTAATAAATCTTAATACCCACAGCAGAGATACCAGTAGTTAGGTTAACCAGGTATAGGTTTAAACTTAAAAATAAAGATAAACCAAGAGTTAACCCAAAACATATAGCGCATTATATACTATTATAGATAGCTTGTGTGGATAACACGTGTAACATGTATAGAGCACCTAAAGATAAGAACCAGAAGTACCTAGTAAGGATATATTAGGCACCAGAGGAAAAGCAGTTTAGGAATATTAAGTATATATATAATTAGCACCTAGTAGAAGTATAAGGTTAAGGAGACTTAACACTTTAACCAGGAAGATTCCTTACGGAAGAATACCTAGACAGATAATAGTGGTAGGAGTGCCTAGAGAACACTTATCTATAGCATATAGAGGAAAAGAAACAAACTAAGTATTAGCTAAAGTTAGACTAAGTACAGGCAGGATCTAGCAGCCAACAGTTAGGAAAAGGGGAGGTGTACAAAACTAGAGGGAACTAGTATTAGAGCCTTAGACCCTTAAAGAAATTTAAGGATAATACCTAAATTTAAGAGCTAAGTGGCAAGATTAGCAGTTTAAAGTATTAGTAGATAGTAGAGCAACTAGAAACTATATATCACTAAAGGTAGTAAAAAGAATAGGGTTACTATATAGACAGAAGGAACACCTATATCCACTTATAACAATTTTAGGAGATTAGATAGCCTATAGAGGAGGCATTATTAATCTTAAAATAGGACCTATTTAGATAACTATTAAAGGGAGAC
>Ga0307507_10000108_pt1 | contig 135873 bp, 50 predicted proteins | sample 7_EM_MG_FD_207223 | JGI IMG/M metagenome (GOLD analysis project Ga0307507, IMG submission 207223) | Populus trichocarpa ectomycorrhiza microbial communities from riparian zone in the Pacific Northwest, United States - 7_EM | ecosystem: Host-associated > Plants > Roots > Unclassified | place... | reverse complement strand
GCCGTATTCCGCCGCAATCTGCCGTCTCTACTGTCGGAGTTGCCAACTGGCAACTTCAAGGACCTCTAACTGCCGAATTCTGCCAAGTTCTACCAGAACCGCCACCTAAGCTCTACCCTGCCCGTGTGTAGCACAGTATCCGTTAACCTAGCAACCAAGCGAACGTTATGTACCCTTTTTCCCCTGTTTTCTACTTTCCTTTCCTCACGCAACGTCTTGACTTCATCACATAGTTCATGTACATAGCTTAATAATATCTACTTCGCTATATATTATTTGTTGGCCACGGAGGTAGCTTTACCTATGGGTAATATTGACCTGTAACGACGGCTGTTAGACATTAGTATTAGCCTAATATCGTCTTGTTACACCACCCTCTAGGGACCCCTATAGGGGGTCAATTCTCTTATGTATATTAGGGCTCTTAGAGCCACCTTAAATAAAACAGATCACTTATACAATTCTGTGTCTCTACCTACTAGCTAGCTTATGTTATTTGATTAATACCTACCTGGCTGAAAGTTATGAGCCTAGTAACCTTCTAAGCACCAGGGAGATCTTAGTGGCTAGACGACTACCACTAAGCCTCTTTAAGTATAGTTCGTCACGAAATATCGCGTGCTTTACGCGTAAGCGCGTCTCTTTACGCAACCTTAAAACAAAAGCCAATATGGCAACTAAGGACTCTATAAACCCTCTTTTGCTAACCTAGAAAGACTGGCCTATATGGTTTCAATTTATCCGCTAAAAAGCAAGTTTTGCGAAGATCTGGGACTATGTTGACCCAGATAAGACAGAGAACGAAATTAAAGAAAACAATAAGCTAGCTATACCTATAATAGCAGCAGCTCCTATAGCTCCTATAGCAGCACCGGCAGCTCCTATAGCACCTGTAGCAGCACCTGCAGACCCTATAGCACTAGCAGTGGACCCTGCAGCTCCTGTAGCACTAGTAGCAACTCCTGCAGATCCAGCAGCAACTCTATCTACGGGAACAGCTACACCTGGGTTATTAAGTCAGCAAGGACAACAACCTTAGCAATCTCTAGAGACACAAAGAATGCTCTTTAAGCTCTACAAGCTACAACGATAGGACTATATAAAGCGGGAGGAGAAGCTCCATACCTTTACGGCATTGTTGTATGCCACCATAGGCACCAATTTCTTGGGATATCTTAAGAATCTTACTACACCATATTCGATTTTGAGGCAGTTAAAAAAGGTAGCAAAGCTATTATAGGCTACGTTATAACAAATGGTATTAGACGACCTTAAGAAAAGGAAACAAGGGCCTAAACGCCAGAGCTTAGAATTATGGCTGCAGCTACATATCACAATTATTTAGAACGGAGAAGAGCTAAAGGAAGGGTTAATAGAGGTAATAGAAAGCAGCATTATACGAGCCTTTGTCCAGGACTATGAGGAGATCTATCCAGCTCTATATTATGCCTTCATTCAAAAGGTAGCGAAGAGGTTAGAAAAGCTTAAAATGGTAACAATAATTAAGGAATTTAACCTCCTCTATAAGCATCCAAATATGGGACGTAACGCCTATGCTACACTCTTAGGGCAGCCAGCTGTAGATTCTACGACATCTACTACCCTAGTACCCTCTTAATCGACTGAGTTAAAGTGCTTTGCCTGTGGTTTACCCTATAAGCTAAAGAATTGCAAGCAACTGTTTCAGTCTCTTTAAGGTCCCAACTTTGTACCAAATAACGAGTGTCTACGAAGGTATTAGGAATGGCTTAAGGGCCTAATAAACAAGTAGTATTACGACAAAAGGGTCAAGCAAATTGAGAAGGAAGGCCCTAGGTTAAGGACGTCTCCAGCTTCTACTAAAAAGATTAAGGATCTAAACAGACCTCAAGCTATAGCAGCTGCTGTAATAACATCCTACTTATTATCATTATTGCAGGAACATTAGGATCTGTTATTAATTAATGCCTAGGGGTATAACACTATGGCAGACACCCACTTCTGCAACGATATTAGATACTTCCGTAACCTTAAGCCATGCATGTCCATAGCAACAGCTAGAGATGCCGGAGCAGAAATCTATGGATACGGTAATATCAACTTGGCAATTAAGGTGGGTAAATAACGCCTAACTCGGTATCTGACATTAAGGAACGTGGTATACGCTTTGTATTTTTATACCAATCTAATATCCGCAGCGAAGCTCCACAGGGTTGGAGTAATTATAGACCAATCTATAAACTACCTACGCTATAAGGATAACGGAAGCCTATTTGCCAACCTTATAGAATATGGAGGTCTCTACCTTATTAATACCATCGCCTGCTTACCACCTACTCCTACTACCTACGCTACATCTACTAGATTCTTCGAGACCTCAGTATATAACAGAGTATGGCATCAACGCTTACTACACTATAATATGGAATCGGTGAATTATCTGTTAACTGCGGCTAATAGGGTCAAGGTAGTTAAAACGGACAGAGGAAGGACTCTATATAGTATACCACTTTATAAACCATGTGTTCTTGGAAAGATAACACAGTAGATATCTTATAAAATATCCACAAAGGGAACCTACCCTTTTGAACGTATACACTTTGATATTATTATAGAAGAAGACGGGTTTAATAGAGACACATATATAGCTTACTTTTGGTGTGACTATACAAAGTACTATTATGCTTTTCCTATTAAGAACCACAAGGAAGAGACGCTGCTCCCACTCTTTAAATTAATAATAGCATTTGCGAAGAAATTTAATGCTTAAGGTATCCGTATTTAGCATATAGATAAGGAGCAAGGTATAGGCGCTAGGGTAAAGAACCTCATCCAGCTTAACGGAGGTGTTATTAAGCAATCAACACTAGATACTCCTGCTTAAAATAGACCTGCAGAGAGGTCAGGGAGAGCCATTTCTAAACAAGCAAGGACTGCTGTTATTAAAGCAAAGTTACCCGTGGATCTATAGCCCGAGTTTATGCTCCTTGCAGTGTTCCTACTTAATTAAACTCCTATTAAGTCCATCGACTGGAAGACCCCATTTAAGATACTGTATAAACGGAAGCTATGGCTAGCAGGACTTTATATAGCCAGATCTTTAACCTACGTGCTTATTAAATACGGCATTCCTAGGAAGGCAAAGTTTAAGTTATAAGCCCAAATAGGTTATCTCGTTGGTATAGAAGCGTCAAATATCTATAGGATATGGATACTAACTACCAACTGCATTATCCGATCTTATAATGTACAAATTAATAAGTTAAAGAGATATTAATTTTCCAAAACACTAGAATACCTTATTATCTCATAGGCTTAAAGGGACTGTTTTTAACAAGTCTAGAACCTATTGGATAATCTTTAAGATAGCAGTAGGGACTAGATAGAGAACTTTAACAAAGAACTAGATATAAGACTGCCGCATTTGGCAAATATTGACGTTACTCCTACATTAAAAAGCATTTAGATCTTAACAGAAGAACTCTATTAGCTACCTACCCCAGAGCTAACTCCAGAACCATCTAAACCATTAGCGTCTTCGGCGCCTCAGCAATTACCATCTACTATAGCATCTACACCACAGATATTATCTACCACTCAGTTAACTTCTAAAGTCACCAAACCACTGTTTATAGACCCTACACCTCGTTCCGAACCTTAGACGACAGCAGGCTTATTATTAGGGGGTAAAAGACGTTCTAGCCATAAAAAGCGGCCTACGGCAAAGAAGAAAGATATACTAAATCAGGATCTATAACGACAAGCCTTTATGGTTTAAGTTAGTGATAGTAATAATATCATCAATCTAGATACAATACCATTGGCTCACGCTTTCTATACTGCTGCTATAAAGACGTACGGACATTAAGACGAATTTCCACCACCACTAAAGTCATGGAAAGAGATGCTTAATTATAAGTACGCTACAGAGTTCAAAGCAGCTGCTTACACTAAGATAAAGGCCTTAACCGGAAAGCAGACCTAGGACGAGGTACGGCTAGTTAAGAAGGTTTATTGACTTCCTACTATATAGGTCTTTACGTATAAGGAAGATTCGGACGGCTTTATTACGAGATTTAAGGCTCGTCTAGTTATCCACGGAGACCTTCAAGCAGTCTTATAAGAGGAGGTCAAAGCTATTACGGCAGCCTATTAGACCTTTTGTCTACTCTGCGCTCTAATCGCTGGCTTCGACCTAGACGTCATACAGATTAACGCCATAAACGCCTTTATTAACGCCTTGGTTGACGATGAGGTCTATCTCATTCCCCCTAAGGGTATAGACCTACCACCTGGATTCTCTCTCCGTCTAAGGAAGGCAATGTACGGACTATAGAAATCTCCTAAATTGTAGTTCTTAGAAATGTCTGCTGCTTTGCAGAGCATAGGTTTAAAAGCTGTACCAGATAAGCCATGTCTCTATATACACCCTACTAAACCTATCTTTGTGTTTTTCTACGTCGATGACATCCTAATTATAGGACACCCGAGCTGTTATTAACAGATGCAGGATATTCTACAGTAGCTACAAGATTAATTCGAGATACGCCAAATACCTTAATTTACGTCATTCCTAAATACTCGTGTCGTGCGAGATTGATAAAAGGGAAAGCTCTAGCTCTGTCTAGATTAGTATCTTAAGAAGCTAGTCTTGATATACCATCTAGAATATCTAAAGCCATCAGCTACACCACTATCGGGCCAGGAATTAACACCGTATAAGGGAGAAGCTACGCCGAATTAGATAAAAGGATATTAACGCCGTATAGGTTCTGCAACGTATCCTACATCTACTATATAACCAGACGTTGCTTTCTTAGTTAGCAAGCTAGCTGAGTTCTTACAAAATCCGTCGCCAGCTTATCTTGCGGAGATTAATAGATTGCTTACCTATCTCTACGATACCAGATACCTCGCTCTCGAGTTCTCTACTATTACGCTATATAAGATAAACCAGGTTCTGAAAGCTGCTTCTAATACCAGCTTTGCTGACGATACTCTAACACGTCAGAGCTTATAGGGCTTCTTAATAAGCTTGTTCAATGGGCCTATAGCATGGTAGGCAACTAGACAAAAGGCAGTCATAAAGTCTACTACAGAGGCAGAACTCCTAGCTCTCTCACATATTAGTAGGGAGGTCGAGCATATAGTGCGGATATTTAAAGCCATCAGATTTAATCTAGAACAGGACGTTATTATTAATTGCGACAATTAGCAGTCAGTACAGATCGTGATAAAAGAGACTCCTACGGTATCTATAAAACTCCGACATGTAGATATCCACCAATTCTGGCTTCGCCAAGAGGTACAAAACGGAAGCTTTGTCGTACAATGGGTACCAACAAGTGAGATGGCTGCAGATAGACTAACTAAAGCTCTCTCAAAGCAAAATTATTAAAAATTTGTTAAAGTAGTAGGGCTTCGAGATATCAGACATCTGATAAACTAACAATTAAATCATAAAGCTCACCACCAGCTTGTCTATTACGACTACCTAATCCGGTAATCCAGCTCTGCCGCTCTACGCTAGATCTAAGGGGGTGTGTTGGCCACGGAGGTAGCTTTACCTATGGGTAATATTGACCTGTAACGACGGCTGTTAGACATCAGTATTAGCCTAATATCGTCTTGTTACACCACCCTCTAGGGACCCCTGTAGGGGGTCAATTCTCTTATGTATATTAGGGCTCTTAGAGCCACCTTGAATAAAATAGATCACTTGTACAATTCTGTGTCTCTACCTACCAGCCAGCTTATGTCATTTGATTGATACCTACCTGGCTGAAATTATTATCGCTTGTGCTTACTCCGTGACACCTTTTAAGTCTCTAGTATAGGCCTTCGTCTATAAATATAAAATTAATTATACTTCTAGCAGTACCTTATTGCCATATAGTTGCTCCTAGGGGGGTGGCCAGTTTAAGGCCCTAGATATCTATAGCTCTTAGTAGGCACTCTACCTATTATTTAGTAGCAATATAGATACCCCCCTACCGCGGGTAGTAGAGGTTTATATCTCCTAATAAAATAGACTCTATACCTTTGGTTTCTAGTAAGCTTATTACTAATATAATATTCTCTGTTTATAGGACCCCTTTAACCCTAGGGTTATACATATTAATAATTTATACTAGTCCCCTATATATCTAGATTGTTATAACTGCAATATCTAGGTTAACTGCCTACTATAACCATAAGGATAGGCTAATAGCCTTACTAATTATAAAGCACATACGTATAGCTGCTTTTGGTTTATATAGGAGCTAGAATCCTTAGGGGCAGTATATTAATTATATGTAGGTATTATAATACGGCTCTTATATAGTAAGGATATAGTATTTCTCTAGGTCTAGACTATCTAGTAAGGGCCTTACAAGACGGTGGTTTGTATTGCCACAGTTATACTATATAATAGATAGGTGGCGGACCCCCAGCAAGGGTCCTTTGTCTCTCCTTTATTCCTTACTTCTTCTATTTCTACTTTCTCTAGGATTTTTAGAACTTCTATCTCTTGTATCTGCACCCTAGTTACTACTTGTCACGGAGTAGGCACGAGCCGGGATACAATGCACTAAACGAGGTAGTAATTGAGAAGGCTACGTACACGTAACTATGTGTGGTTGATACAAAGACATTGGATGAAGAAGAAGAGTCTTTGTGTGCCAGGTACGGGTATAAATAGGGGTTGTAGGGGAACGTGCGTAGGTGTCTCGGGACGAACGTGAGCACGGGTCAAGAACGTCAAAGACGCGCAGAGACGTGAGAACGAGTGAGTCCCGTGACACTACTTATTTTATATAGAGCTTTCCATTCCCGTATCTTATATACCTACTAGCGCTTCTATATCTAAATCTATTATTATCTCTAGTTCTTCCGCTAGTCTTACTAGTCGGCTATATACCCTTTATAGGTTGGCCGTAAATATTATATTTACCGCGTTAAGTCTAATTCTTAATTATCCTAGTCTTAAGCTTACTATAGCTGTCTATAGGGGTCTTCCTACAGGGCATCCTCTCCCTTATATCCCCTATAACCCTTATATCCCTATTTAATCTAATAATATCGCGCGGCGTCACTTCTAGCCCGTTAAGGCATGGGATGGCTAGCCTAGCCCCCCAATATTAAAGATAGGAAACGCTAGGAAGGCACCGGCGTCCCCCTAGCTTATTACCTATTATTTCCATTTATATAACCTAGCGTGCAGTTATTCCCGCAGCTATTAAGCCCTTGCCTTTTATCTCCTATATTTAATACAGTCTTCTCTCTCCTACGCCTTATATATACTTTACTAGCAGTTTACGCATTTTATTTGGTCTTAATTTAAATAGTGTCTTATATTATAGGGGCCTATATAGTAGCCGCAGCACACCTATGCTGTGTATATGGATTAGGTATGTCCCTATTATACACAGCAATAGTATTATTCTAGGCGTAGTCTATAGTTATAGAGCCTTATATTATATATAAGGCCATTTATAATTATTCCTTTTTGGATAAGGAGTTTTTGCATTCATAGTATAAGTGTGCTAATAATAAGGGAGCCATACGTTTAACCAGCGTCTCCCTAGCGAGTCTCTAGCGACCCTTATGTCCTCTCATTGTTCTTGTTATATACTTAGTTTATATTTGTGAGGGCGCGAAGAGGCTTTAAGGAAGATTTGAAGGAATAATATAAATTCTATCTAAATCTAAGGGTATATAGCTCTTGCAGAGTACAAGACGTTATGTGAAGAAGAGAAAGGAATATAGGAAACTTGTAACTAAATATTTAGGGTCTTAGCAGCAGACGCGTGGGCACAAGCCCATGCGGAATTTAATAGGTTTCAACCAAATTCCATTACATTAGTAGAATTTGGTAGAAACTAGTGGAAATTAATTAAGTTAGCGGAATTTGGCAGAATTTAGCAGAATTTAATTAAAGCGTTGGAATTTATCTATTAGGTATTTCACTAAGACATTCCTACTATAACTGGGCTAGTCCCGTTATAGTACCCCCCCCTTTAGCTAAAGGTCTAAAACAATTTAAATTAGTTAAGAATTTATAACTTATTACGTTATAAGCGTTATAATGTATTTTAAGTTCTTTTTAATTTCAAGTTTCCTACTATTATATTTTATGTCTTTATATTAGGTGGCAGTTATTTACCTTTATATTATATCTATCTAGCTAGAGTAGGCCGTAAAGGATGGTCTTTATGGAATTCTTTTACTAAGGAAGGTGCGTTAGCCTTAATCTATTTATAGGTTTCCTAGGTTTGTGTTTTATATCCTTTCTACTTAATAAAAAGTTTAAATTGTTTAGATCATGTTTTCTATTATATATTATTAATTAAGTTAATAAAGTAAGAACTATTACTGTCGGTATCACCCGGGGGGGTACTGCAATTGCAATATAAGGTAACTGGTTCTTGGTTTATTCGTGTTCTGTTTTCGTCTACCAAAGGAGAAAGAAAGGGGTAGTAAAGGTCGGACTATCTATCGGGCCGTAGGTGGTTAGGTGACCTACGCTACGCCATACGGCCCCTGCCGCATACGCTCTGCGCATAATGTAATTTATAACCTCTACTCGTACAGACACTGGTGACATTTATAAAAAGGAAAGAAAGGGCTAACAACTAAGTATCCGTAGTCCTACCCGTTGTCGTCAAAGTGGCAGTCAAGGAAGTCAATATCAACGGTAAGGTCGGGAGGGTTATTGTCGTAGAGGTAGGTGGCGCTCTTGCCCTTGTCGTTGCTATTCCTATTGCCATTATCACCGCGTCTTGCTGTACTAGGTTCCATACCACTAGGTTCTACGCCACCAGTGAGGCTATGGGCAAAGGCGTCATTGTTTATAGACGTAACTATTTTCTTGGCGGTTTCAATTGGTATTAGTCCGTTCGAAGTCATAAAGTGCTCAATACCGTAGTCGTCGTAGAAGAAATTACTGCTAGGAGTTAATATATCAAGTGCTATGGCCGTTATATCCTTGTCGAAATCATCGTCGATATCATTATCCGCAAGGTACTGGTGGACACGTCTCTTAAATCCTTCTCTTGCTTCGTCACGTTCTTCTTTAGTATACTTAGTTAACCAACAGTCTCCTTTTTTACACACGAAGCACGTCCTAGCGTTATTGCTGTAATAATTATTTAATGAACTTAGTCGAGGCGTCGGTCGGTGGTAGCGACGGTCAGTAAAGAATACGTCTATAGGCTGTTCTGTAGGCTATAAGAACACATTGGCGGGTTGTCCTATAGTACTATTAATCTTCTCATAAGTGACGATTGATGATCGTAGGCTGTTCATAAGGCCAGTGAGTGTGGCAGGCGGGTTGGAGTAAGCTGCTTGGCAAGCAGTGACGTCTTGATAAGCGACGATGAGCTTATTATGTAGGAAATCGTCGTTGCGGAGGTTAGCGTTAAGACCATGCTATAAATAACGGAGGTCGTTAAGCAGTAGCTATAGGTAGTCCTCTATAGGCTTGCCTTCACTTTTCATCATTACGGTCTTTAAGGTTATAGCGTTCTATTTTATTAAAATTCCACGCTTATATTCTGGTCCTTCAAAGTGGTTGCGTATGGCATTACAGATGCTGTTGAAGGTAGTATAGGTTGCCTTGTTCCCGTAGTAGAAGTTAAGAGCAATACCACGTAGCATTATTGGAAAGCCTTTGATCTTTGCCTCTTGTGGTATACCAATTCTGTCACAAAGGTCGTTAAAAATTGTAAGCTTGCGGTTGAAGTTGTTATCCTCTCCGCTGTATTTGCTTTCCTCCGTATATATCTTTACTAGGGTTGCTAAGTCTCTACCGTAATTAACGGTGGCTTTGGCTTCTGTTGGTTGTGTGTTTAGGGTATTTATAGAGGGAGCCGTAACGTTCGTAGGCAAGGGGAGCTCGGCCGTAGGAGGAAGGTTATTTAAGACAGCTAAAGCTGGAGTAGTAGACGATATTAAGGGGGTTGATGGACGTGATTTAAGACGACGGTTGATAACGTATGAATTAAAAGGTCCTTTATTGTTGATGAATAGCTTAATTTCTGCATCTGACCATTCCGTAGGGTCGTCCTTATAAGCGATGTCGTATAGTGCTTATGGTACTGACTTGCTTTTCTTATTAAAGACCCATACTCTATTACGTTGGAGTAGTTATTTAAGTTCCTTAATTGCGGACCTGTGAGCGTCCTTAAATATCTGTACCTCGAAATTGTTAAAGTCCTCTTAGTATGATTCCTATAAGCTTTTGTCCTTAAAGTTGCGCTTAGTATACTTATTAATTTTAAAGTTAATGTAGTTAGTAATGTCTTTTGCGGTAGTTTTATTGGTTAGGGTAATCCCGTTGCCCTAGTCCGGACGTTGAATTCCTGTGTTGGACATAATTGACTGGCGTAGATCGTGGTGTAGGTTGTGGTGTTTATGGCTTGCAAAGGCCGTAAAAGGGAAAAGGGCACGCTGGCATTTGGGCGTGTTATTAATGTGATTTTCGATGTAGCAGATCTGCAAGGTAGCAGACAGTGTCGGGGTTGTAGGTAAGTACTGGGTGCTGCTGACGCTGCTAGGTGTACTGGTTTAGTAAAGAGGTCGTACTGGGTATTGGTATGCGTGATGGACGCGAACCGGACGAAGCCTTGGTAGGAGCCAGTTCTTTGAGTTCCTAGGGCCTTGGTAGGAAGGGTTCTCCTTGTCTAGGTGTTGATTTGCGTGATGGACGCGAACCGAACGAAGCCTTGGTAGGAGTCGGTTCTTTGAGTTCCTAGGGCCTTGGTAGGAAGGGTTCTCCTTAGCAAACGCAACAAGATTGACGGGCCTTGGTAGGAGCGATCGCGTATTGTCTCTCTTCATAATAACACCGGATTCTGATCTGTGATATTACTGATTAGTGTTGGTATTACCCGGGGGGGTACTGCAATTGCAATATAAGGTAACTGGTTCTTGGTTTATTCGTGTTCTGTTTTCGTCTACCAAAGGAGAAAGAAAGGGGTAGTAAAGGTCGGACTATCTATTGGGCCGTAGGTGGTTAGGTGACCTACGCTACGCTATATGGCCCCTGCCGCATACGCTCTGTGTATAATGTAATTTATAACCTCTACTTATACAGACAATTACCATTATTAACAACTATAGGAGGTAGTGGCGGTACTTTATAAGTTATAGAATTATTTTTTAAAAGTTATAATAAGCTTACATAAAACATTAGGTATATTTTTATCTTAGTTAGCAGTTTAAGCTTATAGGTGTATAGGCTTAGTTTCTTCTTAATTTAGTATAGGCCTGTGAATTTCTAATTAAGTTTCTTTAAAGGCCGTTAAGTCTTTAAGTTTTATATACTTAGGTAAGCTATATTACCTTCCTTAAAGTCCCATACAGGAGCTTATCCTCCACCTATATGCCATTTCTATAATATTTAAGCGTATATTAATTTACTTTATAATTGTCTGAATAAGGTTCTGTAATATAGTAGACACAGTTGCTTGTAACTAATTGGGTTGATCACGTGAGCTAAGCGAGCTCAGGAGATCTATTAAATTCCTTTCTACTTCTATAGGTGGAATTTGATGGATCTCCTGAGCTCGCTTAGCTTACGTGGTTAACCTAATTGGTTACAAGCAACTGTGTCTACTATATTACAGAACCTTATTTAGATAATAATAGTTCCGTTAACTACTTTATTTAATTAGCAAAGTTATACACATTAATTAACTAGATCTATTTAATTATGGGTCCTATTATATTAATTTTGGGTTATAGTTTAAATCCAAGTTAAGGGTCTTATCTGTAGGTCGCGTAGAATAGCGTTACGCCTGTTAATATATTTATTATATTATTTGCAGTAAACTCAGCTAAAGGTAGCCATTTTTCCCAGTTATTTTATAGGTAGGAGTAGTACATTTATAAGTATTGTTCTATAATTACGTTCGCAATTTCAGTTTAGCTATCTATCTCCAAATAAAATATAGTTAAGAGTTGTGTTTATATACTTAATTATTTATATAGAGCTTGCTAAAAGTCTAAAATAAACTGGCTTCTGTAGTTGGATATTATTATATTAGAAAGTCTGTATAGCTTAAAAACGTACTTAATAAAACATTTAGCTACTAATATTGCATTAATTAAGTCTATAGGAATCATATGTCGCATTTTTATAAAATAGTTAATTACTACTATAATATTTATAAACCTGTTACTACTAGGCAAGTTAACTATAAAGTTAATTAAGATATTACGCTATCTTTATATTGGGATTAGTAGTGGTTAAAGTACTCCTTACTTCTTTATATAAGAGGGTTTTCTATACACATATATCCTACATACTTAAATATAGAGAAGGAACCAACAACCCCAAAGTAGGGAAGATATATTAGGAAAACAGGTAGAGAAAGCAGAAGAAGAATGGTGCGGCGCTAGGGCCCAGGCCCATATAGAGGAGGAAGGGAGACGCGCAAGAGGCCAGTAAAGACAACAGCAAGGGAGAGAAAGGAGCCAAAGTAGAGCACAAAAGAGTACTAGAAAACCATCTACCGCAACACAATACTGGTTGGACTGACGCTGGAGAGACAAATGGGAGTCAAAGGTACAGAGGCAGACTTAGGCAAGGGGAACCCAAGCCGTAGCATAGGCAACGCTATGGGGGGTAAATACCTAAGGGCTCCAAGAGGGCCTAACAAAGGCAGAAAATACAATAGCAACACTCTTAAGGACAGGAATAATAGGACTAAAAGATTGGCTTTACTGGGTAGGTGTCCCAGTAGGTAGCCTAAGGTGTAAATATAGCTGGCCAAAACAGATACTAAAACACGTAATACTGTTATGCCCCTTACGCACCAGCTAAGAAGCAATGCTCTTAGTAGCTGGCACAGAAAACTATAATACACTGCTCTTAATATAGAAAGGCCTTAAGGCGGCTACCCGGTGGCTTATTGGCCAAAATATGCTAGACCAGTTCCGGGTTATAAAGGAAATAGTAATAAAAAGCAAAGGGGTGAGTAATAGGCGCCCCCTAATAACTCTATAGGAGTAGAGTATAGTGTGTAATACTAGCGCGTCTATAGGTTTGTTATGGCAGTAGTAGTTCCTAAGGAGGTTAAAAAGTAAGGTAGTAGAGCACTACTGGTAACTTATAGGCGACTTGTAAGCGAGCCCCAAAAGGCGGGGAGATGGATTATGGGGTTTTCTCAAATAGAGCTTTCTCCCCATATGTATATAAGGAGTAGTCCGCGTGGGCCCAACAGAGATCCAAATCGGACATTAAGCAATGAATAATAATAATACTTAAATATATTTTTGTATATAGTTGTGTATTATAGGCCAGTAATATGCTTATTAAATAATCTTATAAGTCTTTGTATGGCCAGGATGTCCTACTATAGGGAAGTCGTGTACAAATTTAAGTATCTTAAATTATAAAGGTTTGGAATTTAGGACTACTATCTTCTATTAATAGTATAATTAATTATTTTAAATTTTGTATTTAGTAAGTGTAATATCCTTATACTATCGTTTTCCTATTTAAATTGCTTTTATTATATTAATTATCCATATATTATTCTTATATTTGTATTTTATTAGCTTATTAATTTCTATTTCCTATTTATTAACTTCCAATTTATTTCTTTTAAGTTCCGTGTCTAGAAATATAGGATATAGTTTTTTAAAGCGTTTAGGGGGCAGTAAGATCTATAATTAATTTGCAATCTATTTATCTAAAGCGTTTACGGGTAGGTCCTATAATCTTTATATTAATGCATTAGGCTTCTAATTAAGTTTACCTAGTTAGTATATAATCTTAAAGTTAAATTATAAGAGGTATTTGGTCTAATTAATTTGGCGCTATATTAATTGCTTTATAGTTATAAAGTACTACAGATTCTCGTAGTCCATTAATACACATATTAGAAATAATAATCCTTTAAGCTTAGAACGCCATTATTTAAAGCATTTAACAATTATAAGCAGTTTCTTATTATATATCTTGTAATTTAATTTAGTAGGGGTAAGTTTCTAAAAGAGAAAGGCTACTGGATATAGTTCGCCATTCTTATTGTATTGCGATAATACTCCCCCTAGCGCATAATCTAATAAGTCCGTTTTAATAATATATTTAAGGTTAGGGTTAAAGTAAATAAGGATTAAAGTAGTTATAAAGCAATATTTTAAGTTATTAAAAGCTTATTCGTATCTAGCGGTCCATTTAAATTTTATATTCTTCTTTATTAGGTTTACTAATAGTTAAGCAATTTCTAAAAAGTGGTTAATAAATTGTTAATAGAAATTTATAAATTCTAAAAATCTTTAAATATCCTGTATATTGCTAGGGCTTTTCTAGTTTATAATTGCAGTAACTTTCTTAGGGTCTATTTTAATTCCGTTATAGGATATAATTAAGCCTAAGTATATAACCTTAGATGCATGGAACTTGTATTTTTTAATATTATATTATAAGCCCGCGTCTTATAAGCGTTTAAGGACTATTCTAATATATTTCTAATATTTAGAAAGTGAGGATAAGTAGATTAAAATATTGTTAATATACACGGTAATAAATATATTAAGGAATTTATAAAGCGTATTATTAACGTATTACTAAAATATACTAGGACCGTTCTTTATGCTAAATAGCATTACTAGGTATTTAAGGAGTCCCTATTATATATAAAAAGCTATATACTTCTTATCTCCTTTATATATACAAATTTTATTAAAGGTAGTAATTATGTTAAGCTTTATAAAGTACCGTGCCTTTACTAATTAGTTAAGCGTCTCTTAAATTAAGGGAATTGGATATTAGTTTTAAATCACAATTATATTTAGAGCTTAATAATTAATATAGAATCTTAAGCCTCCTCCTAGCTTTTTAATAAATAGTATGGGTAAGGCGAATAGAAATTAACTAGGGTAAATAAATCCTTTTTCTAGATACTTGTTAAGGTATTATTACATTATAAGCAGTTCTTCTTATAATATACCGTATAGTAGACCAAACTTTGGTGTTATACTAGGCTTAAGTTCTATCTTAAAATTATGCTTCTCTTAGTACGGGGCTAGCTGGTCTATAAATTATTTTTTAAACTTGTTAATTAGGTTATAGTACTCTTTAGGTATAAAAGGTTAAGTATTAGGATACTGTTTTGGTTTTAGTACTTTTTTAATATCTTTTATAGTTATAGTAAAGATTTTATAATCTTGTCTTTTTGCTAATAAGATAAAAGGCGCGGCCTATATTATACAAATTTTAAAAGGTTTTAACGTAATATCTTTGCATTCTTTACTACAATTAGCAGTTATAGATTTATTGTATTGGCTTAAGGTTTATAGCAAGGGTAATTTATATTGTATTAAATTTGAATAGTTATATATATGTTTATAGGGCGAATGGTTTTTTAAGTAATAACTTTAGCAGTAAGTTATATGGAACTTTAATGTTTCTTTATATGACGGTGCTGGAGCGCATCACCTGCTACATTGCCGTTTCCAGGGCAATTCGCCGCATTTCTGGGCAATCTACTAGCACTACTTATAGAGCTAGCCAATTAGGATTTTCTATGCCCGGCATAGAAAATCGCCATTGGCTCGCTTGCTACTAGCGCCTTAGTGACCCCTTATATCTTATTAGTCTCTAATAGTCTTCTTCTCCTTCTTCTCCTTAGCTTAGTATTCTTATATAGTAGCAATCTACAAGCTTTAGTTTAGAAGCATTTGTATAAGCCCGTTACATTATACTAAGCTCTCCCTACATTGCCTGGGAAGGCCTTAATAATATCCCACCCTAAAAAAAGACCTTCGTCTACAACGACGCGTTAACGCGTTATACTCAGATATTAAAAAAACTTACACTACCACGCCTAAGAAGGCCCTAACAATATCCCACTTTATAGGCTAGACTGTACTTAACCTACACCCCCAGAATTAAAACCGAATAGTACAATTCTAACAAACCTTAGGAAGCCAACAATGGCGCCTAAAGCAAGCTTATTTAAAAGACCTGCCTCTACTTAAGAGGAACATAAGATCCAATTAGGATTAGAAATTGAAGATAATAATGACGTTATAGGTATACATAAGCAGATTCGTACCCTTACAGCCAATTAGAAGGTTAATTGTCTTTAAGCCTAAAGCATGCAAGAGACTCTAAAGGAGATCCTGGAAAGCCTTACTGCCTTATAAAATAGCCTAGCCTCCCCTATATGAAGCCTTAGTTAACCCATTCGCTTAACTAAATGCAATATATTAAAGAGTACGGATATAATAACAAAGTAGTTAAAGTCCGTTAAGCTCCCTAACCCCCTACTATTATTAAACAGCATAGACCCAACCTTTAAGAACTAGAGAATTCAGGTATAAGGAAAGCTTTATATTAATTACAACTATTTCCCCTCTAAAGAAGCTAAAATACTTTACCTCTTTAGTTAAACTATTAGGGACGCCCAGTAATACCTCTAGGCTAAGTTTAAAGACGAGTTACCTATTTAGTTTATATCTATTAATGAGATAATACAGCATCTAGCTGCTATTTATATTAATCTAAATAAAGTACGGGATGCCTATTATAACTATAATCGCCTAATAATAAAATTAAACTAATCCTTTACTAAGTTCTAGACTTAGTTCTTACACCTAGTAGGTAAAGGCTAGGTTCCCCCTATAAACTACTATTTGGACCTATACAATAAGCTAACAGTCTAACTATAAAAGAAGATCGCGGTAGCCTTAGATAACCTACCAACCTACTAAAGACTTACAGCCTAATATTTATTGCTGGATTCAGAACTAAAACAAATTAATACTTATTCTAATTAACTAAAGCGGCCCTATAATAACTGTAACCTATCCACTACACTAATAGGAGCTGGCGTTAGAAGATAAACTATAACTACCCTTATATTAAAAGCGGTTACAACTACCTACCTTTAAGCCTTACCCGACTTGTTATATACTACGCCTTTAGTTAATGCTTATTATAATACCCTAATTAACCCTATTATAATCACGTGCTTTAATTGCGGAAAGAATAGTTACTTTACTACGTCCTGCCCAGAGCCAAAGGATATAGGTAATATTAAGGAGATAGAGGAAGAAGAAATATCTAATAAATTAGGAAAAGAAGAACCCTAGGGAAAGACTCCCCCCTAGGGTATCCTATTAATTTTAAAGAGATTAATCTAAGTTAGCTAATAGGTGGAAAACACTTTACGGTTCTATATATAGTATCTTAAAATAGATATAGAGTTAATATAAATGCCCTTATTAACACTAAAGCAAATAGCTTTACCTTTATAAATACTACTTATATAAATAACATTACTAAGTTCTTAAATGTAAATGCTACCTAACTAGAGAAGCCTATTTAAGTAAAAGGCTATAACGGCCAAGCTGGTAAGCCGGTTACCTATATCCTAAAGCTATATATTGCTATTAATGGATAATACCAGTTTGGTATCCCCTTCTATATCCTAGACCTAGGGTCCTATAACATAATCCTCAGCCAAAAATAGATGTCCTACTTTAATATTTGGTTAAATGTGTAACAAAGATAGTTTGTTTAGCCAGAGAATAGACCAAAATTACCCTCCTTTGTTAAAGAAATTCGGATTAACTATAGGATATTAGCCGCGAAGGCTAACCCTATTTATTAATAGGATGTTAGAGACCGCAACCTAGCCTTTACCTAAGAAGATACCCGCTATAAGGCCGGTAGGAACTCTATACTGATAATAATACTCCCCCAAAGTACTACAGTTAAGGAGGACTCTACTTATAAAAGTAGAATAGATAGTAATGTAGATAACTTCTAAATTGCGGAGATCTGGCTAATATGGAAGAGGACGTACTAATAGGATATAAAAGACAACCTTTAGAAGATGCAGTAAGAGCTAAAAGGAGTAAGGACAACGCTAATATACTAAAAGCCCCCAAGGCCACGGACACCCTTATTACTACACAACACCCCTATAGTAGACATTATAGTAATTAGTGCTATAGGTTTTTACTTTAATATATATTAAAAGGATAACAAAGTCTTTATAACTAGCTTATATAAAATCAACTGGATTATTAATAAGAAGGAAGAAGGGCTAGTAGAGGAAACTAATAAAGAACTAGTTAAGTGCCTTCTCCCCACTTACCTCTTAAACTATAGAGACGCGTTCTTAAAAGCAGCTTTAGATATACTGCCCCCCTACTAAACCTATAATTATAAGATTTAGCTAGAGGCCGATAACTCTCTAGGCTATAGCCCCCTTTACTAGCAAACTATAGAAGAACTAAAAGCTATAAAATAGTACTTAATTAATAACCTCTATAAAGGGTTTATTAAACCAAGTTAGGCTCCTTTTACTTCCCCTATTCTATTTATAAAGAAACCTAATAAAGGCCTCCGCTTTTGCATTAACTATTAAAAACTAAACGCCATTACTTAGAAAGATTGTTACCCTCTTCTACTAATTAACAAGACCCTTATACGCCTAAGCCAAGCCAAAATCTTTATAAAGCTTAATGTCTACTAAGCTTTCTACTAAATTAGGATAAACCCTGCATTAGAGGATCTAATAATATTCCGTACCCGCTACGGTTCTTATAAATATAAAGTCCTTCCTTTTAGACTAACAAATAGGCCAGCCATGTACTAACGGTATATAAATAATGTTCTTTTTAACTACCTTAACGAATTCTGCATAGTATACCTAGATAATATTCTTATATACTCAGATAATGAACTTAAGCACCAAGTTCACATTAAAAAGGTCTTAGAGAGGCTGCGGAATATAGGCCTATAAGTTAATATTAAGAAATGTAAATTTGGAGTAAAGTAAATAAAGTACCTTAGGTTTATTATTAGTATAGAAGGAATTAAAGTTAACCCTAAGAAGGTTAAGGCGATATATAATTAAAAAACCCCTTGTATAGTAAAAGGCATCCAGTCCTTTCTTAGCTTCTATAATTTCTACTATTAATTTATCCGTAACTATAGGGTCGTGGCTAAGCCTCTTGTATAACTAACTAAGAATAATACGCCTTTTATTTTTAATAATAATTGTATAAAAGCCTTTAAGGAGTTAAAGGACTAACTTACCTCCTTTTTAGTTCTCTGTTACTATAACCTAGATCTTAAATTAATACTGGAAACGGACGCCTCTAATAGAGTAGTAGTGGGGGTTCTCTTATAGTTATACCTAGATGGCAAATGGTACTCTATTGTGTTTTTTTTAAAGACAATAGCCCTAGCTGAGTATAACTACGAGGTATATAATAAGGAAATGCTGGCTATTGTATAATTATTGTCCTAATGGCGCGTAGAGCTTAAAAGCACAGACTCTTAGATTAAAGTCTATACTAATTATAAAGCCCTTAAGTATTTTATAATAATAAAGCAGCTTACTAGTCGATAGGCTAGGTGGGCTGAAATACTCTCCTAATTCTTTTTTACAATTATATACCGTCCTAATAGGTAAAATTCTAAAGTTGATGCCCTTACCTGGAGGGAACAGGACGTGGAACCATAGGATAAGCTAAAGGCTTAGCACTGGATATATGCCCTCCTCTGTCCTGAATAGCTTAACCTATATATCCTTAAGGAACTAAGCTTTAAATAGAATAAGCTGGCGCCTATAGAAGGAGAAATCCTAAATAAATTAATAGGACTAATTAACTGCATCCTAATTACGAACTGTATAGCCAAATCCCTAAAAGCCCTCTGAGACTAAGCTATGGAAGATAATCCTAATTTGGAAATGGAAGACGGACTACTCCTATACTAAGAACGGCTTATAGTTCTAGATGTTAACAACCTATAAATGGAACTAATCTGTAAAGCCCACTATTAAGTCTCTATGGCGTACCCTAGTTAAGATAAGACCTACTAACTACTAGCACCTTACTACTACTAGTAAGGACTCCTATCTAACATAGAATAATTTATTAGGAATTATTATACTTGTAAATAGGCAAATACCCCTAGGGATTAAACCCCTAGGTAGTTATAACTACTACTAGTTCCTAAATGCCCTTAGTAGTATATTATAATGGACTTTAAATTATTCCTAAAGGATAAATATGGCTATAATATGGCCTTTATAGTAGTTAACTGACTAAGCAAGTAAGCCATTTCCCTTTCCTACTTTAAGACTACAACTGCAAAAGATATGGCCTATATATATATTAACAACATTTACCGGATCTATGGCGCTCCTAAGTTAATTATCTCTAATTATAAACCCCAGTTTATATTAGACTTTTAGGATAAATTCTACTAGATCCTTAGGATTAAGATTAAGCTCTCTACTATATTTTACCCTTAGACTAATAGCTAAACCGAGATTATAAACCAATACCTTGATTAGCAACTTCGCCCCTTTATTAATTACTACTAGGACAACTGGTTGGAACTACTGCCTATAACGGACTACGCATAGCTTACGCTCCCTTATAACAGTATAGGAATATTACTATTTAAGTTACTCTATGGATATAAGCCATAAATATCCTTTAATTGGGATAGACCTATAGGACCTGTAATAGCCCGCGAACGCCTTAGCTATAAAGAGGCCTAGACATTTACTAAGAGAATGTATGGAGCTTAGGAGACTGCCTAAGCAATTATAAAAAAAGTATATGAGAAAAAAGAGTCTAACGTAAACTAATATTATTATAAGGTAGACTTCTATATAGGAGATAAGGTATAGGTGTTAATAAAGAACTAAAAGACCTAGAGGCTAAGCTATAAGCTAGACTACTAAATAGCTGGCCCCTATAAGATCCCTAAGAACGTAGGGCACTCTTTTAAGGTTAAGCTACTAGAGTTAATAAAGATCTACCTTGTCTTCTCTCTAGACTAACTGTAGAAGGCTATAGACGACCTATTGCCTAGACAGTACAACGACCCCCTGCCACCAATTTAGATTATAGAGGACGAAGAATAGGAAGTTAAAGAGATCTTGGCAGTTAAGAAGGACTGTAGCACCTTAAAATACTGTGTGAGCTGGGTAGGTTATGACGAAGATCCAGAATAATACCCCGCATCCAATTTTAAGTACTCTCCCTATAAGCTACAAGATTTCCACCTAGCCTACCTAGACCTCCCTAAACCACCACGCAAATTAAACAGCTGGATTAAATGCTAGGAAAAGGGGTTAGATAACTATAATAATCTAGATAATAATAAAGAACTCAGATAAAGCCTAAGGGTAGGCTTTTTTAGAAGGGGGGGGTTATATAATAGTGCTGGAGCGCGTTACCTACTACATTGCCGTTTTTAGGGCAATTTGCCGTATTTCTGGGCAATCTACCAGCACTACTCGTAGAGCTAGCCAATTAGGATTTTCCATGCCCGGCATGGAAAATCGCTATTGGCTCGCTTGCTACTAGCGCCTTGGCGACCCCTTATATCTCATTAGTCTCCAACAGTCTTCTTCTCCTTCTTCTCCTTAGCTTAGTATTTTTATATAGTAGCAATCTACAAGCTTCGGTTCAGAAGCATTTATACAAGCCCATTACACTTTAACCTAGTTAATTAAAGGGTTATATTGTTTTAGCTATCTATATCTAAGTATAACTTTATATTACTTTAAGGGTATAACAAATAGGGAAATATAATTAAGGTATTTACCTATTTACATTTTTACTAAAGCGTAGTGCATTATTTCGCCATATATTAAGGTTTTGCCATTAAAGCCTTATAGGCCTTAGGGCTTGTTAAGTTTCTTTAAATTTAGGCATCTAGTTTTTGTATAGTTTGTGTTAATAAAGCCTATACTAGTGGCTCCGCTATCTATAAGGATTTATACTTCCTTCCATTTTCTAAGTATTTAAATTTTGCTGAGTATATTAAGGGAATTATATTGTGTATTAGCGCTAGAAGAGCCTAGATACTTATACTCTTCCACTTTTTATCCTAAGGCGCGACTTGGCCTTAGGATAATTTGTTTTCCAAGTTAACTAAGGGTAAGGTGCTTTGTGGCGTCTAAGTCCGATTTATAGATTAGGTACGATTTAAGGAACGAGTATGGCTTAAAGAACGGGTATAATTCGAGGATTAGGTACAACTTAAGGATTAGGAGGAATTACGGCGGACTTTTTTAAAAGGGTAAGTTTGGCAATGCTTTTAGATATATCCTTTTTTACCGCATCTAAAGCATTCTCTATTTATAGCTTGAGTTCTTCGTTTATTGGTTCCTAAGGGTGTATAGGATTAAGCGGCATTAAGGTCTATAGGGTTATATATAGGGCTTTTAGGTTTTAGAGACAGATTGTGCTTTAGAGTATATACCGGTTTTGTAGAGTCTTAAACGCAAGGTATAGTTGACTTTAGAGAACAAGTCTATTTGTTATATTAAAGGTCCTCATTAATTTATTAACATATTATAGCAAATTCGGACAGGTTTTTTAGCAGTTCTCTACCTACTAGCCGGGCTCTAATCTTATCCAAGATAGCTTATTAAAGGGCAGCAACTCTAGCAGCTTTATTCCAATCCAGTTTGCTAATAAGGCCTAAAAATTCTAAAAAGAAGCTGGTAAAGTCTCGGTTCCATTATTATAAGTTTTTAAGTTTAGTAACAACTATGTGTTTACGGCTGGCGTTATTATATATTCGTTCTAGCAGAAAGATAAAGATTTTAAAATTAACAAAGGTGCCATTATAGAAGAATAGATCTATTATATGTGTAGCGTCTTTACTTAAATAAGACATTCCGTAGCTAACCTTGCTGGCTTTAGTAGGGTATTGGTTATGGTTTATTAAAAGTTTAAGACGGAGCTTGGTTATAAAGGGATGTAGGTTATTTTAATTTCTATTAAACATTAGAGGATTAAGGAGCTTTTTAGATTTTATAGCGGATATTAAATTTATTATAGCTATAGGTTAAGTTACTATTACTAGTTTAGAGTTCGCGTTTAAGGGGCCAGGTTTAGACATAATTATTTTAATTTTATTTACAGGTGTTGTTATTAGGGTCTCTAATATAAGTGCCTTAATGTTGTAAAGTTCTTTATAGAGTGCTTCCATTAATTACTAATGCTGGGCTTCCAGTGCAGCCCGCTACTAAGCTAAGGCGTCTATAAAGGACTGTTGTATTATGGTTAACTGTTCCCTAACTAGGGTTATAATACTTATAGTTATTAAAGCGGATTTGGGTTCGTTTGCTATTTTAATAGTAGTTGTTTTAACGTAACGTAATATAAGGGCGTAAAGAGGCTTTAGGGAAGATTTAAAGGAACAATATAAATTCTATCTAAATCTAAGGGTATATAGCTCTTGCAGAGTATAAGATATTGCATAAAGAAGAGAAAGGAATATAGGAAACTTATAACTAAATATTTAGGGTCTTGGCAGCAGACATATAGGCATAAGCCCACGCGGAATTTAATAGGTTTTAACTAAATTCCATTATATTAGTGGAATTTAGTGGAAACTAGTGGAAATTAATTAAGTTAGCGGAATTTGGTAGAATTTAATTGACTTGGCAGAATTTGGCAGAATTTAATTAAAGCGTCGGAATTTATCTATTGAGTGTTTTACCAAGACATTCCTACTATAACTGGGCTAGTCCCGTTACAATATTTTCCTATTAGAGCTATTAGATTTGGGTAATCTTAAGTTCTAGTATAAGGCGTTCCGTTTGTCTTACTATCTCCTATATAATTGCTATATTATCTACCTAGCGTCCCTTTTCTACCCTAAGGCTTATAGAAACCGCTAGGACTTTAACTAGGTAATCCTTGCGGAGTACCTTTATACTAATACGTTCTCCTAGCCTATTCCCTACCCTTACGGCTTGTTCCTTTACCTATTAGTCCTTTAGGGTAACTCTAATATCTCCGCTCCTAAGGTGTTGGACTATAATAGCGTTATAGACCTCTTTATAAATCTTTATAAGGACTTCTATTTCTAATTATCCCCTAAGCCCCTCTGCTTTTTCTATATTTGGTTATATTATAATTATATACCTAGTTATTATCTTAAGGGAGGTGGGTTCCCTATATTATAGAAGCGTAGCTATAGCGGCCTAGGTGCGGTTCGCCGGTAAAGGGGGTTTTTATTTATTTTTAATTTTGCTTAGCTATTAAAGGATTTAATTAAGGGTCTGCTAGAGGGGCGCCTAAGGTTCGCTAGACCGGCAGAGCTATTCTGCTAGCTATATAAGTTTATTATGGCTAACGGTTACTCCCCCGCAATTCTAGGTACTAAACGCGTCTAATAGGCTTTGTATTTTGTTAGATACCTTCTTAATAGAGATATTTCCGCTTTATAGTGTGGTATTCGCCTGTCTTTATTATGGAGGGCTATTACTAGGCGTGGTTCTGGCGGTCGCGCGCGAGTACGTACTACTGTCGTTTAACGTATAACTTCCCTACGATGCATGCATCTTAGGAGGATTCTCTAGGTGTTTTTCAGGGTTCTTTTGGTTGGTTTTAGTCTTTTTAGACCAGGTGTAGCAAGAGCTCCTTATATATAGTATAGCTATACTAAAATATAGTATAGGACTATAAGAATAAGAAAGGATTATAAATTAATATCTTAATAGTTAGATAATAGCAAGCCAAGGCTCTATATATTAAATTCTATACCAAAAGGTTTTACGGAACTATACTAGAACACTAAATTACCTATAATATTTATAATTAATTATAAACTAGTATAAAGGCTTGGAAATAGAGTTATATAAAAATCTTTATATTAGCCTAGGTAGTTACCAGTATACTTCTAATAGGCCTTTAATAGGTCTCCTAGTAATCCTTACAACTTTTCTTTAGTTATGTTTTTTTCCTTATTAAGGTTTTTTAGGAGTTTAAAGCAGGGGTTAGATAGATAGATAATATACAACGGCATACTAATATCTCCCTAATATGTCTCCGAACCCCTTCCAGGACAAGCCCTTATAATCTCTCTACCGTAAGGTAATGGTGATTAGGGGCCGACTATAAGAAAGGGGGGGGCAATGTAAGGGATATTATTGCGGTCACCTTGGGTTGCCCTCAGGACAACCTCCGGACGCCCCTTGGATGGTCGCCGGTCACGTGCCGGAGGCACGTGCCCGTAGTATATAGTCTCCACGATCCCAGAGGCCTTACCTCCTCAAGGATTCGTCTCTCTCACCAATCTATCCTGTTCCACAATCGTGTCCTTATAGCCCCCTGTCTACAAAGTTCCCTCACACTAAGATCCTACAGATAAGTTCTATACGGCTAAAATTATGATCAAAGGGGCGAGAGATGAGGAAAGCTTATAGCAAAAGGCGGGCCTCCCGAGAAAGGTAGCCGGATAGAGGCGGAGAGGAAAGAGACAGGGGTGGACAGGTACTAGATAAGCCTAGACTCTTTCCCCCATCTCTGAAATTTATACCTTTAACCCTTAAGAATATCTACGTTTTTAGAGATATTGGGCCTTTAGATAGATCTATAGAAGCTGAGTGCATAGATAGGCTTTCATTTCTCAGGTCAGGGGTATACTATCCTCATTATCAAACCGCCATTGGAAATCCCCAATCATATCCCGAACCCAATCTGATCTCTCCGATCATCAGTTAATCTTCCCCACTCCAACAACAGCCTGAAGAAGTAGATTTCCATATCCTCTTTCCTTAATACCCTGCCTGTCCACTCTTTACCTTGTTCTACAATTAAACTGGCCTCCTTCTCCTTCCCTTCCACCTTGATCTCCTTGCCTCCCACGCGACCTTCAAGCCCCGCGAAATATACTAACACACTCCACAAATCATGCAAGCGAATGTCAATTGGAACGAAATGCAGCCACGGCTGCAGCCGGCCTTCGTACCATTCTCTGAAGAGAGCCGTCTTTAATACCAAGCTGTTGGATAGGAGGAAAGGGATAAAGCGGCCGGAAAAGCCCGCGCCATCCGCATCAAAGAGGTACTTGTAGCGCCAGTGCTGCTGAAAATCCACAGGGTTGCCGAAGCCGAATTCTTGGGCCTGGGCAAGACAATCCTTTCCACCACAGCGCGTAATGGGATCTACGAAGCGGACGTCGGTGTTTGTAACGAGAGATTTTAGGTGTGGAGGTTTAACCAGTTTGTAATGGAGCCGTCCCCCGCCAGACGGCAGCAGAACTGGCGCCTGATCTGTTGCATTATTTATGAGGTGTACAAGACGCTGCCTGAGCATACCCTTCCACGCCTCACCCCCTACGCTAAAGCCTTCGGAAGTAGCACCGCGCCAGAAGAGAGTATTATTTTTCTCTGCAAAAGGAGGGTCCGGTAACTCATTGGTGGGCGCATAAACTGTTTTGTCCACATAGTTCCAAGGAGATGGATATCTGATGTCTGCGTATCCGGACGCTTTACTCTGGCTAAAAATAGGTACGAGATTGTGTGTACCAGTAAAACTAGATGGCGAAAGGTGCAAGCCGTGGAGGTTAGCGAGGTCGGGTTGATGACATGGGGAGGCGGAAAGAGACCAGTTAGAAACGAAAGGACCAACCGAGTGGGGGCGAATGCACGCAACGCAAAAGGAGCGCGTATTCCAGTGACGTTGGGTGCGGGCGCGGGAACTGGGTGGGCAATTGATCGAGCCGAAGTCATAGAAGGTTGGTTGAAAACTCGCACTAATAAAACCTGTGTCTGTGGTGATTCCTTCAGAAATTGGCTTCCAGGTCGAGGCACGGTTATAGCTGAAATCACCGCTCACAGAACCCCCAGTTGCACTTTTGTCGGATGTCTGACGTCTAGCATTTTTAGTGCCACTTTGCTCGGGCTTAACCATCGTCCTCATGTCCTGGAATGGCACGGCAACCCGACACTCATCGTTAAGATTTATGGCAATGTCCATGTCGGGCAGCCACTCCCCAAATTTCTCAATCATTTGGATAGTACCATCTAGCATCCAGCGATGCGTTCCAGGCACATTTGAGAATATCTCTCCTTTGCCGTTGCGAATGCTAATGCCACCAAGATCATTCCGCTGGTCATTGAGGATAGTTCGAGTACGATCTCGAATTTCTGAAGGAGGGAGCGACCAGAATGGCGCTAGGTCATCCTCAATATTATCAAAATCGTCAATGACAGCTGAAGAGGAATTGACCGCATACTCGTGCCATATATCAAAACGAGGTGGAGGATGTCGATGATACCGCTTTTGATATACTTCGATTGCGTTACCTAATGATCCGCTTGAATGTGCCTGCTTAACCCATTTTCGGTGCTCTAAATCAGCATTATACATTAGTAAGTCGATTGGATGAAAACCAGCATTACTCTGATGCCAAAATAAAAGCGCCACTCGGCCAAGCAAGAGAATAACAAAGAGCGAAACGACCCGCGAAGGAAGCTTCAGTAAACCCGGCTGTGCTGATGACCCTAGCTTACTACCTGAGGCTGATTCAGCCACAAGATAAAAAAGCATGGCTATGCACAAGAACAGTATACACCATACAACTTTGCCATCAGGAATAGGAGGGAAAGGATGACTAATTGTGATCAAGGATGTCTGAAAACTTGCAACGTAGGTAGATGTATATACGATGATAACAGCCGTACTTATTATACCAAGCGTATGTATCTATAAAGTTAACGCTTTATCAGACCGCATGCCAAACGAGACTTACGTTGTATAGACAGACCAGCAAGAGACTTGCCACTGCAACAGCCAATGCAAGAACATCTTTTAGGTATGAGGCCGAAGTAACCAGAATCCAAGCACGATACTCTGGTAAAGCAAAGTATAGTATTATCCCTGCTATAAATAGTATCAAGGACGAAATCTGTTGTGACATCAGTCATGCAGATGCGTAGACACGCTCTAGATTGGAACCCACTATGCAAGCTGCGCCAATAAAATGAATTTTGCGTTCATCGTGCAGCGGTTCATCTTGACTACGTTCAAGAAGATGGTAGAGTGTGAGCACAATGATGGCATCTAAAAGAAAGCTTGCATTTTGTAATGTTGGAACTAGAGAGGCCTCCGAAGATTGGGAGCAAATATATGTGGACCGCGGAAAAGAACCGATTGAGGCACTAGAGGCACTACTCCATCCTAGCATTATCGTGGGTAGGAGGTACCGAAGTCGGCTATGGAATATATGGCGTGTTAATAATTTGTAGATCGTTCCTTTATGTCCATCTCCATATGACTCCTGCCGTCTCTGGGAAAACCAAATATCATTGAGAGCTAAGACAAGCGGTAGGAATGCCTATGGCAGTTAGCAGTAGCCCTAATTCTGCAATTGAACTTCTACTACCTGGTAGCTTTGCTTCGCACATTGTACATCTTTTAATATTCGCTGGAGTAGCGCGACGCGTACGCATATCGCTACTACGAGTAGTAAAACCAAACATGCTCGGGGAGCTGAGAAGGCCCGTATTCCAGGTCGATTCTGAGGGACTGGTGAAGAATGCCGAGGAGAATGACGAGGCCCGTCTTCCAACGGGACCGATTGATAGTGGTCCCTACGGGAGACACGATTGCTTCCTCGCCTTTTTAGAATTCTTTCGGCGCCAATTATTCCAGCCCCACAGAAGAATAGAACTACGATCGCGGTATGTATAGGCTTGTCGAAAGCGAAAGAGGTATCGAGGGAAGTCGTGAGGTATGATGTGCCTATAATTAGGCCACTTTAGCAGGCGTTAGTATTACACAACGCTTCAGTTTCGAAGAAAACTTGAGGCGAACCACAGAGCAAGCAGCCTTATCCCCTGCATAGTTACCGTGGTAGGACACTCAAGGCCCAGGTGTTCAGAAGTGGATGGTCGAGACAGCGGCATGACTGCATCGGGCGCAAAGTCTCACACTCTTGTAGAATGTATGAAGCATAATGAGCTCGGTGGCAGGGGAAAAGGAGCTTAGGACGATGCGGCACGGGAAAGTTACCTTAGCTGTACAGCGTAGAAATAAGCGGCCGATATTGGCACGTACGCAACCACCAAAATCGACGATTGTTTACCTTCTTATTTACTTAATATCTATACCATCCTACGACAAAATGCCTCCAAAGCGTCTTCGCGATTGTAAGAGACGTAATGGGCAAATGATAAAGTATTAGAGTAGTAATATATCTTTAAAAATGGTCGATTTTTAGTTGTTGCGTACGTGCCAATATCGGCCGCTTATTTTTACGCCTGAGCGGGCCACCAGCGCTCCCTGCTAGCGTTGTTGTGGTTTTAGCCATATCGTGTATGGCTCATAAGTAGTAATCCTTAAATTACAAAGGTAAAGAAGCTGCCAGAATACCTATGTAGGCAATATACTGCAGATGGAGGCCCTACAAAATACTGAATAAGCGCCTGTTTTAATCCCTTCGTGCGGCAGAAGTCACTGTTCGTATTGGGCGTTTTTGGCGCTTTTGCTCGGATTAGCATGCTGCAGGCACCCTAGCTAGCGCGATTTAACTAGCAAGCCCCACTAAACATGTCGATATTGCGATGCCGACAAAATGCTGCAGAAGGCCACCACTAAAAACACCATAGAATCAATTAGCTTACCTCAGAAGCTCAGACCAAGAAATCGATTGCGGATATAGGAATATCCAAGCCGTCCGCTAAGCTCATTTAGGACGTCAATCGTTTTCTTGGTCTGAGGCACACTTTGGCGAGATTTGTAGAAAACCTAAACATCGTTTATATAAGATCTCATTAACTTTGACGAAATTGATCTACCCTCCCACAATACCTGTCGACATAAAAATTACACCAAATTATAGAGAAAAGCCTACTCTATAAGTTATGAGATCTTTAGCTCCTTATATACGCGCGACGTTAAGAGGAATTCGTCGCCATAGAGGCCCCAATTCCACTACTGAGCTGCTCAGTAAACACCAACGCTGAACGCTTACGCCCACGCCGCCAGCCCTCTGCGTAGAGCTGCGGAGCTTTGCGAGAGCTCTGCGGAACGAAGCTCAGGGGGAGACCTGCACGGAGCTCTGCACGGAGCTCCACCAAAGCTCTGCTCGAAGCTCTGCTCGAAGCTCTACTAGGCTCTGCACGAGGCTCTGCCCCCTAGCAGTAGTGGAGGCACTCCGGGCCAAGGGAGGATATTTTCAAGGAAGGACCTAAGTATAGCACCTACTAGGTATTGTAATAGCTTTAAGTAGTAGATATCTAGATATCTGTATAATTTTATCTATAGAGTTTTCTCCCCATATGTATATAAGGAGTAGTCCGCGTGGGCCAACAGGAATCCGAATCGGACGTTAAGCAATAAATAATAATAATTTTATCTATATTAGCAGACTATTTAATAAGATATAATATACGCTTAGGCTTTTAATAACGCTTTTTTTAACTTTAACAAAATTAATGTTAGGACTAAGTAATAGCCGCATTATAAAATTTATACTATTTAGAAGCCCTAAGTTGTGACGGGCTCGTATAAATGCTTCTAAACCGAAGCTTGTAGATTGCTACTATACAAGAATACTAAGCTAAGGAGAAGAAGGAGGAGAAGACTATTAGAGACTAATAAGATATAAGGGGTCGCCAAGGCGCTAGTGGCAAGCGAGCTAATGGTAGGCAAGCTAATAGTAAGAAACAGTAAGAGATAGTACAAGATAGTATGCTACAATATGTGACAATATGATAGGTGGCAGAATATAGCAGAACTTGGTAGGTGACGCGCTCTAGCACTATTATATCACCCCCCCCCTCCTAAAAAAGCCTGCCCTTAGGCTTTGTCCGAGTTCTTTATTATTATTTAAATTATTATAGTTATCTAACCCCTCTTTCTAGCATTTAATCCAGCTATCTAATTTGCGTGGTAGTTTAGGGAGGTCTAGGTAGGCTAGGTGGAAATCTTATAGCTTATAGGGAGAGTACTTAAAATCGGATGCGGGGTACTATTTTGGGTCTTCGTTATAACCTACCCAGCTCACACGGTATTTTAAGGTACTATAGTCCTTCTTAACTGCTAAGATCTCTTTAACTTCCTATTCCTCATCCTCTGCAATCTCAATTAGTAGTAGGGGGTTGTTATATTATCTAGGCAATAAGTTGTCCACGGCCTTCTATAGTCAGTCTAAAGAGAAGATAGGGTAGATCTTTATTAACTCTGGTAGCTTAACCTTAAAAGAGTGCCCTACCTTTTTAGGGATCTTATAGGGGCTAGCTATTTAGTGGTTTAGCTTGTGGCTTGGCCTCTAGGTTTTCTAGTTCTTTATTAACACCTATACCTTATCTCCTATATAGAAGTCTACCTTATAACAATATTAGTTTATATTAGCCTCTTTTTTCTCCTATGCTTTTCTTATAATTATTTAGGCAGTCTTTTAGGCTCTATGTATTCTCTTAGCGAATGTCTAGGCCTCTTTATAGCTAAGGCGTTTATAGGCCATTATAGGTCCTATAGGTCTATCCCAATTAAAGGATATTTATGGCTTATATCTATAGATTAACTTAAATGGCGATATTCCTATACTATTATAAGGGAGCGTAAGCTGTACGTAGTCTATTATAGGTAGTAGTTCCAACTAGTTGTCCTAGTAGTAATTAACAAAGGGGCGAAGTTATTAGTTAAGGTACTAGTTTATAATCTCGGTTTAGCCGTTAGTCTAAGGGTAGAATATAGTAAAGAGCTTAATCTTAATCCTAAGGATGCGGTAGAATTTGTCCTAAAAGTCCAATATAAATTAGGGTCTATAGTTAGAGATAATTAACTTAGGAGCGCTATGGATCTGGTAAATGTTATTAATATATATATAGGCCATATCTTTTGCAGTTATAGTCTTAAAGCAGGGGAGGGAGATAGCTTACTTACTTAGTTAGTTAACTACCATAAAGGCTATATTATAGCTATATTTGTCCTTTAGAAATAATTTAAAGTCTATTATAATATGCTGCTAAGGGCGTTTAGAAACTAGCAGTGGTTATAACTATTTAGGGGTGCAATTCCTAGGGGTATCTGCCTATTTATAAGCATAACAATTCCTAATAAATTATTCTATATTGGATAGGAGTCCTTACCAGTAATAGCAAGGCGCTAGTAGTTAGTGGGTCTTATCTTAACTAGGGTACGCTATAGAGACTTAATAGTGGGCTTTATAGATTAGCTCTATTTATAGGTTATTAACGTCTAAAACTATAAGCCGTTCTTAGTATAAGAGTAGTCCATCTTCTATTTCTAAATTAAGGTTGCCTTTTATAGCTTAGTCACAGAGGGCTTTTAGGGATTTAGCTATACAGTTTGTAATTAAAATGCGGTTAATTAGTCCTATTAGTTTATCTAGGATCTCTCCTTCTATAGGCGCTAGCTTATTCTATTCAGAGCTTAGTTTTTTAAGGATATATAGGTTGAGCTATTTGGGGTAGAGGAGGGTATATGTCTAGTGCTAAGCCTTTAGCTTATTTTATAGTTCTACATCCTGTTCTCTCCAGGTAAGGGTATTAGCTTTAGAATTTTGTCTACTAGGGCAGTATATAATTATAAAGAAGAATTAGGAGAGTATTTTAGCCTACCTAGCCTGTTAACTAGTAAGCTGCTTTATTATTATAAAATACTTAAGGGTTTTATAATTAGTATAGACCTTAATTTAAGAGTCTGTGCTTTTAAGCTCTATATACTACTAGGATAATAATTATATAATAGCTAGCATTTCCTTATTATATACCTTATAGTTATACTTAGCTAGGGCTATTATCTTTAAGAAAAACGCTATAGGGTACTGTTACGGAACCCCACCGCAGGGGCCTCCATAGGAGAGCCCCGTGCCCTCGCGTACACCTCGCGTACAGCTTACGTTAGCTACGCGTAGGTATATCACCTCCTTACGCCCTCGACCCTTACGATCGATCGCGCAACGTCTTGTAGACTCCTCGAATACATACGTCTTGTAGCCGCTGCCCCCGCCCTATGACATTACGTTGCGCCTTTTTACCACCGACGCTCAGCCTACGACCAATTCTATGTCTCTGTAATACTGTAGGCGCTGCTAGAAGCAGCATATCTACAAGTTACCTCACTTTATACTTCTAAGGAACCTATAATAGTAAGACAATATTCCTTACTAGCCACTATGTTAAACCTAAAGAACAATCTAGTACCTATACTTAACCTACAACGCTAATTAATCCTAGGAGAATTCGATTTATCAGCCCTAACCCTTAAGGAAATAGACACCGATAATGTCTTATCTTTTATTAACTATATAACTACGGACAAGCAAGCGGAAGGGCTACCACCTATTAAAATTGAAATATAAGACGCTGAGACGTTCGCAAAAATAGTAGTATAAGAACCCAATAAATACTACCGCCTTCTACAGAACTACCACCTAAAGCTTATATAAGCCGAGATGCGTGCTGCCTAAGATTATAATATCATCCAAGACCTACAAGCTCGCGAGGCGCTTGCCAATAACACGTGTTAAGAAACCGAAGACGACCTCCACGTGTCTAAACGCGACGTCTAATAGTTAAAGAAGGCTAAGATCGTACTTATTGCTATAGTTACTAAAAGAGAAGGCATAATTAAATACCTACAATCTCAGCTTAACGAGTATATTTGTAATAACGCCAGACACCTCTCTACTGCATATAACACCACTTAAGTCTCTACGCCCCCGGCAACTTTACCTACTTAATGCTTAATAGAGGGTTAGCGCCGAGTAGCCTTACCTAATGGGAACCCCTACTAAAGCGACGATAAAAGCCACAACGACCGAACCTAAGCTGCTACTGTAGGGTCTAATGCACGTTACCCTAATCCCCTAGTTTTCTAGGGAGACCGCAAAGAATACAGCTACTGGAAGATGTAAATTCGTAAGAAACTAACTTAGAGCGCCTGCCTTTTTCCTACGGAAGACACTAAGATTGGCTATATTATTGGGCGAATAAAGGATATACTATTTAATAGACTCTTCGCCTAATGGGAGACTAACAGCCCCTAGAAGTGGTAGTCCTATTAAGAAGTCCTTAATGACCTTGACCTAATATACCGCGACTATAACCTACTGGCCACCAACCAAGCTAAACTACGTGCCTTAAAGATAAGCCCTACCGAATTATTTAACGAGTTCTATGTTAAATTCTAGGAATACACTGGAGCCCTTGCCTGAGATAATACTAAAGACCAGGAAGATCTCCTTAAAAAAGTTACTTATTGCCTTAGTTACGCAGCCGCTAGCTATAACTATAATAATGTTTATGATATGGTAGTAGCCATATAAAAGATTAAACGACAACTAAATTAGATTACTACTGCAAACCCCTACCTGAAGACCTCCCTATAGAAGCCCTCTGGACCTACTAAACCACCAACGCCTACTACCCTAAGTAACACTACTGGTCCTAATATCGACCTCTCTATACTAACCTTCCTATAGAAGCTACTAGACGGAGAACGCGAGCTACTCTAGAAGCTAAGGCGTTGCTATAGATGCCATTAAGAAGGCTATTATAGCTATAGCCCAAACTGCCTAATAGCTAGGTTTAGTAGCCGCCGCCTAATACCTAACCTAGTACCTTAAACACCAAATACGTCGCTATGTGCCACTACCGTACAATACGAAGACGCAGTAATAGCGGTAGAGTTAAATACTAAAACGGAAAACGCCAAGTCCTAGCCCTAAGTTGTAGGTTAGGACGCCCTAATAATAAGGGGATCTACATATCGGCCTACTTAATAGATAACTTAGTAAAGATAAATGGATAGAAACAGATAGTTTTACCTATAATAGGAATTACTGCTAAAAAATAATATAAAAGCCGTTCCATAATTAATTGCGGAGCTACTAATAAATTTATAGATACCTAATTTATACGTACTTATAACCTATCTACCTTACCCCTTACCAAAGCCCGCGCCCTATAACTTGCTGACGGTAGTTATACCACACAGAAGATCACCTATATGGCACAACTCCACCTAGACATAAATGGGCACCAGGAAGAGCTCTAGGCCTATATTATACTACTTACTAACTACCCTATTATCCTTAGAATAAACTAGCTCGAATAACACAACCCCACCATTAACTAGAAAAAGAGAGAAGTAACCTTTAACTCTAAATACTATAGAGAGACTTGCCTAGGATATGGCCTAGCCGCCTCTACCTACTCCCTAGGATACTAACCTAAGGAACCCCTTATTACCCTACCTACGACCAACTACTACTATGTAAGTGCCGCGGCCTTCTACCGCATAGCATATAGGAAAGGCTGGACTGTTACTGTAGCCTCCTAATTACGACTATATAAGCTTAATAAAGAACAGGACTACGTTCTCTATAGTAATAGGATAGACATAGTTAACCTCCTAGAAAATAATACCCCTATAGAACTCTATGGACTTTCACCCTTAGACTTTAAGAAGTTTATAAAGCTTAAAAAAGGACTTACTAATAAGGAACTCCGCAAGCTCCTCCCTAAGAGGTACTATAACTTTATTAACGTGTGCTTATAAAAGAGCGTAGATATACTCCCCCCACATTAACCTGATAACTATGCCATTAATATTAAATAAGAAAAAACACTACCCTATAAGAGACCCTACCTAATGTTAAAAGACGAACTTCTAGTTATTAAAAAGTATATCGACGAGCACCTTAATAAAGGGTTTATTTGTCCTAGTATATCCCTAGCAGCCGCCCCCATCCTCCTTGCTAAGAAGCTAGGAGGAGGTATTTAATTCTACGTTAACTATAGAGGACTTAACGCTATTATAATTAAGAACTAATACCCCGTACCGCTTATATATAAGACTTTTGAGCGGCTTAGCCAAGCTAAAATCTATACCAAGCTTAATATTATCGCCGCCTTTAACCGCCTTTAAATACGGGAAGGTAATGAATAGAAAACCGCATTCGCATTACGTTTTGGCCAATTCGAATATACCGTTATACCCTTTAGCGTATGTAACGGCCCAGGCAGCTTCTAAAGCTATATTAATAACGCCTTATAATACTACCTTGACGACTTCTGCTCTGCGTACCTAGACGATATACTTATTTACAGTGATGACCGTCACCTGCCATATTCAACCAATTAGGATTTTCCATGCCCGGCATGCAAAATCGCTATTGGCCCGCTTACCACTAGCGCCTTGGCGGCCCTCGCGACATGCCTACCTACTGCCCCTAAACGATTCTTCTTCTTCTTCTCCTTAGCTTAGTATTCTTGTATAGTAGCAATCTACAAGCTTTAGTTCAGAAGCATTTATACAAGCCCGTTACATTATACTAAGCTCTCCATATACTGCCTAGGAAGGCCTCAATAATATCCCACCCTAAAAGAAGACCTTTGTCTGCAACGACGCGTCGACGCGTTATACTCAGACATTAAAAAACTTACACTACCACGCCTAAGAAGGCCCTAATAATATCCCACTTTATAGGCCAGACTGTATTTAACCTATACCCCTAAAAGAACCCCAGAATTAAAACCAAATCGTACAATTCTAACAAACTTTAGGAAGCTAATAATAGCACCTAAAGCAAGCTTATCTAAAAGACCTGCCTCTACCTGAGAGGAATATGAGATCTAGTTAGGATCAGAAATTAAAGACAATAACGATATTACAGGTATACACAAGTAGATTTATGCCCTTACTGCTAATTAGAAGGTCGATTGTCTTTAAGCCTAAAGTATATAAGAGACTCTAAAGGAGATCCTAGAAAGCCTTACTACTTTACAAAATAGCCCAGCCTCCCCTTTATAAAGCCTTAGTTAACCCATTCACTTAACCGAATACAATACACTAGAGAGTATGGACATAATAATAAAGTAATTAAAGTCCGTTAAGCTCCCTAACTGTAAGGGCGCGAAGAGGCTTTAGGGAAGATTCGAAGGAACAATATAAATTCTATCTAAATCTAAGGGTATATAGCTTTTTAAGAGAACAAGACGTTGCGTAAAGAAGAGAAGGGAATAACCAGAGAATATTGTAATTAAATAGTTAGGGGTCTTGGTCGATGCGTACGTACATACGCACGCAGACGGACTTCGGTAGAATTTGATTAATCTAGCAGAACTTGGCAGAAGTCGATCAAGCTAGCAAAATTCGGCAGAATTCAGTTAAAGCGTCAAGTTTATCTTGTTGAGTGTTTTACCAAGATATTCCTACTGTAACTAGGCTAGTCCCGTTACAGTACCCCCCCTTTGGCCAAAGGTTTAAAATAATTCAATTTGGTTGAGAATTCATAATTTTTTTTATCACGTGTTATATTTTCGCATTAGGTGGTAGTCTTGGTAAGGTAGATCTAACTAATTAGACAACTTTAACCGCTGGTTAAAGTTCCTTAATATCTTGCGTGTTATATAATTGCGTTATAAACGTTATAACTTATTTTAAGTTCTTTTTAAATTTGAGTTTTATGTATTTGTGTTAGGTGGCAGTTATTTGCCTTTATATTATGTCTATCCAGCCAGAGTAGGCCGCGAAGGATAATCCTTATGGAATTCTTTTATTAGGGAAGGCGCGTCGGCCTTAATCTGATTATAGGTTTCCTAGGTTTATATTTTATATCCTTCCCACTTAACAAGAAGTTTAAATTGTTTGGATTATGGTTTCTATTATATATTATTAATTGAGTTAATAAAGTAAGAACCATTACCATTATTAATAATTATGGGAGGTGGCGGTGGTACTTTATAAGTTATAGGATTATCTTTTAAAGGTTGCAATAAGCTTATATAAAATATTAGGTGTATTTTTATCTCAGTTAGCAGTTTAAGCTTATAGGCGTATAGGCTTAGTTTCTTCTTAATTTAGTACGGCCCCATAAACTTCTAATTAAGTTTCTTTGAGGGCCGTTAAGTCCGTATATTTTATATATTTAGGTAAGCCATGTTACCTTCCTTAAAGTCCTATGCGGGAGCTCGTCCTTTGTTCGTATGCCATTCCTATACCGTTTAAGCGTATGTTAATTTACTTTGTAATAGTTCTGTTAACTGCTTTATTTAATTAGTGAAGTTGTGCGCATTAATTAACTAGATCCGTTTGATTGTGGGTCCTATTATATTAATTTTGGGTTGTGGTTTAAATCCGAGTTAAGGGTTTTATCTATAGATCGCGTAGAATAGCGTCACGCCTGTTAATACGTTTATTATATTATTCGCAGTAAACTTAGCTAAAGGCAGCCATTTTTCCCAGTCGTCTTGCAGGTAGGAGTAGTATATTTATAGGTATTGTTCTATAATCGCGTTTGCAATTTTGGTTTAACTATCTATCTCCAGATAAAACGCAGTTAAGAGTTATATTTAAATGCTTAATTGTTTATATAGAGCTTGCTAGAAGTCTAAAACGAACTAGCTTCTATAGTTGGATATTATTAAGTTAGGAAGTCCGTGTAGCTTAAAGATATACTTAATAAAACATTCGGCTACAGATATTATATTAATTAAGTCTATAGGAATCATATATTGTATTTTTATAAGGCGGTTAACAACTACTATAATATTTATAAACCTATTACTGCTAGGTAAGTCGACTATAAAGTTAATTAAGATGTCGCGCCATCTTTATATTGGAATTGGTAGCGGTTAAAGTACTCCTTGCTTCTTTACATAAGAGGTCTTTCTATGCACGCACATCCTATATGCTCAAACGTATTTTCGTACGTAGTTGTGCATTATAGGCTAGTAGTATGCTCGTTAAACAATCTTATAGGTCTTTATACGGCCAGGATGCCCTGCTATAGGGGAGTTATGTACAAAATTAAGTATCTTAAATTGTAAAGGTTTAGAATTCGGAACTACTATCTTCTGTTAATAGTATAATCGATTGTTTTGAATTTCGCATTTAGCGAGTGTAATATCCTTATACTGTTGTTTTCCTGTTTGAATTGCTTTTATTATATCTATTATCTATACGTTGTTCTTATATTTGTATTCCATTAGCTTATTAATTTCCATTTCCTATTTATTAACTTCTAATTTATTTCTGTCAAGTTCCGCATCTAGGAATATAGGATGTAGCTTTTTAAAATATTTAGGGGGTAGTAAAATCCGTAATTAATTTATAATCCATTTATCTAAAGCGTTTATAGGTAGGTCCTATAATTATTATATTAATGCGTTAGGCTTCTGATTAAGTTTGCCTGGTTAGTATATAATCTTAAAGTTAAATTGTAAGAGGTATTCAGCCCAATAAATTTGGCGCTGTGTTAATTGTTTTATAGTTATAAAGTACTGTAGGTTCTTGTGGTCCGTTAATACGCGTATTAGGAATAACGATCCTTTAAGCTTAGGACGCCATTATTTAAAGCATCTAACAATTATAAGTAGTTCCTTATTATATATCTCGTAGTTCAATTTAGCAGGGGCGAGTTTCTAAGAGAGAAAGGCTACTGGACGTAGCTCGCCGTTCTTATTATATTGCGATAATACTTCTCCTAGTGCATAATTAGACGAATCTGTTTTAATAATGCATTTAAGGTCAGGGTTAAAGTGGGTAAGAATTGGAGCAGTTATAAAACAATACTTTAGGTCGTTAAAAGCTTGTTCATATTTAGTAGTCCATTTAAATTTTATATTTTTTCTTGTTAGGTTTATTAATGGCTGGGCAATTTCTAAGAAGTGGTTAATAAATTAATAATAGAAGTTTGCGAATTTTAGAAATCCTTAAACGTCTTATATATTGCTAGGGCTTCCCTAGTTTATAATTGCGGCGACTTTCTTAGGGTCCATTTTGATTCCATTGTGGGATATAATTAAGCCTAAGTATATAACCTTGGACGCGTGGAACTTGTATTTCTTAATATTGCATTATAAGCCCGCATTTTATAGGCGTTTAAGAACTATTCTAATATGTTTCCAATGTTTAGAAAGTAAGGATGAGTAGATTAAGATATTGTTAATATACGCGGTAACGAATACATTAAGGAATTTACAAAGTGTATTGTTAATGTATTGCTAAAACGTACTAGGACCGTTTTTTACGCTAAACGGCATTACTAGGTATTTAAAGAGTCCCTATTATGTATAAAAAGCTGTGTACTTCTTATCTCCTTTATATATACGGATTTTATTAAAGGCAGTGACTATGTTAAGCTTTATAAAGCACCGTGCCTTTGCTAAACGGTTAAGCGTTTCTTAAATTAAGGGAATTGGATATTGGTTTTAAATTATAATTGTGTTTAGAGCTTAATAATTAATATAAAATCTTAAGCCTCCTCCTGGCTTTTTAATAAATAGTATAGGTAAGGCGAATAGAGATTAACTAGGGTGAATAAATCCTTTTTCTAGATGCTTATTAAGGTATTGTTGCATTATAAGTAGTTCTTCTTATGACATACCGTATAGCGGACTGAACTTTGGTGTTATACTAGGCTCAAGTTCTATCTTAAAATTGTGCTTATTTTAGTACGGGGCTAGTTGGTCTACAAATTGTTTTTTAAACTTGTTAATTAGATTGTGGTACTCTTTAGGTATAAGAGGTTGAGGATTAATATACTATTTTGGTTTTAGTGCTTTCTTAATGTCTTCTATAGTTATAGTAAAGATTTTGTGATCTTGTCTTTTTGCTAATAAGATAAAGGGTGCGGCCTATATTATATAAATTTTAAGAGGTTTTAATGTAACATCTTTACATTCTTTACTGCAATTGGCAGTTGTAGCTTTATTATATTGGTTTAAGGTTTGTGGCAAGGGTAATTTATATCGTTTTAAATTTAAATAGTTATGTACATATTTGTAGAGTAAATGGATTTTTAAGCAATGACTTTAGCAGTAGATTATATGGAACTTTAGTGTTTCTTTAACCCAGCTAATTAAAGGGTTGTGTTGTTTTAGCTATTTATGTCTAAGTATTATCTTATATTGCTTTAGGGGTGTTACAAATAGGGAAACGTATTTAAGGTATTTGCCCATCTGTATTTTTACAAGAGCGTAGTGTGTTAATTTGCCATATATTAAGGGTTTGCCGTTAAAGCCTTATAGGCCTTAGGGCTTATCGAGTTTCTTTAAATTTAGGCGTTAGGTTTTCGCGTAGTTCGTATTAATAAAGCCTATACTAGTAGCTCCGCTGTCTATAAGGATTTGTACCTCCTTCCATTTTCTAAGTATTTAAATTTTGCTAAGTATATTAAGGGAGTTATGTTGTGTATCAGCGCTGGAAGAGCCTAGATACTTATACTCTTCTACTTCTTGTCCTAAGGCGTGACTTGGCCTTAGGATGATTCGTTTTCCGAGTTAGCTAAGGGTAAGATGCTTTATAACGACTGGGTATAATTTGTAGAATAAGTATAAATTAAGGAGCGAGTACGGCTTAAAGAATAAGTGCGATTTAAGGAGCGAGTGTGATTTAAAGACTGGGAGGAACTATAGTGGACTTTTTTAAAAGGGTGAGTTCGGTAATTTCTTTGGATATATCCTTTTCTACCACATCCAAAGCATTCTCTATTTGTGGCTTGAGTTCTTTGTTTGTTAGTTCCTAAGGGTGCGTAGGATTAAGTGGCGTCGAGGTCTATAGGGTCGTGCGTAGGTTTCGGAGAAGGGTCGCGCTTTAGGGTATATATCGGTTTTATAGAGCTTTGAATATAAGGTATAGTTGGCTTTAGAAAACGAGTCTGTTTGTTATATTAAAGGTCCTTATTAATTTGTTAACACATTATAGCAAATTTAGGTAGGTCCTTTAGTAGTTCCCTACCTACTAACTATGCTCTGATTTTATCCAAAATAGCTTATTAAAGAGTAGTAACTTTAGCGGCTTTATTCTAATCTAGTTCGCTAATAAGGCCTAAAAATTCTAAAAAGAAGCTTATAAAGTCTTGGTTCCATTATTATAGGTTTTTAAGTTTAGTAACAGCGGTGTATTTGCGGCTAGTGTTATTATATATTCGTTCTAGTAGAGAGATAAAGGTTTCGAAATTAACAAAGGTGCTATTATAGAAGAATGGGTCTATAGTTCGTGCAGCATCTTTACTTAAATAAGACATTCTATAGCTAACCTTACTAGCTTCGGTAGGGTATTAGTTATAGTTTATTAAAAGTTTAAAACGGAGCTTGGTTACAAAGGGATATAGGTTATTTTTATTTTTATTAAATATTAGAGGGTTAGGAAGCTTTTTTAATTTCATAGTAGGTACTGGGTTTGTTATAGGTATGGGTTAAGCTACTATTACTAGTTTAGGGTTCGTATTTAATGGGCTAGGTTTAGATATAGTTATATTAATTTCGTTTATAGGCGGTGTTGGGGTCTCTAATATAAATGCTTAGACGTTATAGAGTTCTTTATAGAGTGCTTCCATTAATTACTAATGCTGGGCTTCTAGTGCAGCCCGCTACTAAGCTAAGGCATCCATAAAGGACTGTTGTATTATGGTTAACTGTTCCCTAACTAGGGATATAATATTTATAGTTATTAAAGAGGATTTGGGTTCGTTTGCCATTTTAATAGTAGTTATTTTTTAACGTAATGTAATGTAAGGGCGCGAAGAGGCTTTAGGGAAGATTTAAAGGAACAATATAAATTCTATCTAAATCTAAGGGTATATAGCTTTTTAAGAGAATAAGACGTTACGTAAAGAAGAGAAGGGAATAACCAGAGAATCTTGTAATTAAATAGTTAGGGGTCTTGGTCGATGCGTGCGCACATACGCACGCGGACGGACTTTGGTAGAATTCGATTGATCTAGTAGAACTTGGCAGAAGTCGATTAAGCTGGCAGAATTCGGCAGAATTCGGTCAAAGCGTTAAGTTTATCTTGTTGAGTGTTTTACTAAGACATTCCTACTGTAACTAGGCTAGTCCCGTTACACTAACCCCCTACTATTATCAGACAGCATAGACCCGACCTTTAAGAACTAGAGAATTTAGGTATAAGGAAAGCTTTATATTAACTATAACTATTTCCCCTCTAAAGAAGCTAAAATGCTCTACCTCTTTGGTCGAACCATTGGGGACGCCTAGCGACACCTTTAGGCCAAGTTTAAGGACGAGTTACCTATTCGGTTTACATCTGTTAATGAGATAATACAGCATCTAGCTACTATCTATGTTAATCCGAATAAAGTACGGGATGCCTATTATAACTATAATCGCCTAATAATGAAATTAAACCAGTCCTTTACTGAGTTCTAGACTTAATTCTTATACCTAGTAGGCGAAGGCCAGGTTCCCCCTAAGAACTATTGTTTGGACCTATACGACAAGCTAATGGTCTAACTACAAGAGAAGATTGTGGTAGCCTTAGACAACCTACCAACCTACTAAAAACTTGCAGCCCGATGTTTATTGCTGGATTTAGAACTAAAATGAATTAATGCTTATTCTAATTGACTAAAGCGGCCCCATAGCGACCGTAACCTATCCGCTATACTAATGGGAGCTAGCGTTGGAAGACAAACCACGACCGCCCTTATACTAAAAGCGGTTATAACTGCCTACCCGCGAACCTCGCCTAATCTGCTATATACTATACCTTCAACTAATGCTTATTGTAATACCCTAATTAACCCTGCCATGGTCACGTGCTTTAATTGCGGAAAGGATAGTCACTTTGCCATATCCTACCTAGAGCTAAAGGATATGGGTAATATTAAGGAGATAGAGGAAGAAGAAACGTCTAATAAGTTAGGAAAAGAAGAACCCTAGGGAAAGGCTCCCCCCTAGGGTATCCTATTAATCTTAAAGAGATTGATCTAAGTTAGCTAATAGGTGGAAAACACTTTACGGTTCCATATACAGTATCTTAAAATGGATATAGAGTTAATACAACTGCCCTTGTTAACACTGGAGCAAATAGCTTTACCTTTATAAACACTGCTTGTGCGAATAATGTTACTAAGTTCTTAAATATAAATGCTACCTAACTAGAGAAGCCTGTTTAAGTAAAAGGCTACAACAGTTAAGCCGGTATGCCGGTTACCCATGTTTTAAAGCTATATATCGCTATTAATAGATAACGCTAGTTTAGTATCCCCTTCTGCATCCTAGACCTAGGGTCACATAATATAATTCTTAGCTGAAAATAAATGTCCTACTTTAATATTTGGCTAAACGTTTAATAAAGATAGTTTGTTTAGCTAGAGAATAGACCAAAGTTACCCTCCTTTGTTAGGGAAATCCGCACTAACTATAAGACGTTAGCCGCGAAGGCTGATCCTACCTACTAGTAAGATATTAGGAACCGCGACCTAGCCTTTACCTAAGAAGATGCCTGCCGTAAGGCCGGCAGGAACTCTATACCAACAAGGATACTTCCCTAAAGGACTACAGTCAAGGAGGACTCTACTTATAAAAATAGAATGGATACTAATATAGACGACTTCTAAATTACGGAGATCCGGCTAATGGAGAAGAGGATGTACTAATAGGACATAAAGGACAACCTTTAGAAGATACAATAAGAGCTAAGAGGAATAAGGACAACACTAATACCCTAGAAGCCCCTAAGGCCATAGATAACCCTACTATTATATAACACCCCTATAGTAGACATCGCGGCAATTAGTGCTATAGGTTTCTACTTTAATATATATTAGAAGGACAACGAAGTCTTTACTACCAGTTTATATAAAATTAACCGGATTATCGCTAAGAGGGAAGAAGTGCTAGTAGAGGAAACTAATAAGGAACTAGTTAAGCGCCTCCTCCCTAATTACCTCTTAAACCATAGAGACGCGTTCTCAAAAGCAGCTTTAGATATACTGCCCCCCTACTAAACCTATAATTATAAGATTTAGTTAGAGACCAATAACTCCCTAAGCTATAGCCCCCTTTACTAGCAAACTACGGAGGAACTAAAGGTAATAAAGCAGTACCTAATTAACAACCTCTATAAAGGGTTTATTAAGCTAAGCTAGGCTCCCTTTACTTCCCCTATTTTATTTATAAAGAAACCTAATAAAAGCCTTTGTTTTTGTATTGACTATTAGAAGCTAAATACTATTATTTAGAAGGATTGGTACCCTCTCCCTTTAATTAATAAAACCCTTGCACGTCTAAGCTAGGCCAAAATCTTTACTAAGCTTAATATCCGCTAAGCTTTTTACTAAATTAGGATGGACCCTATATTAGAAAACCTAATAACATTCTATACCTATTATAGGTCTTATAAATATAAAGTCCTTCCTTTTAGACTAATAAATGGGCCAGCCACTTATTAACGGTATATAAATAATGTTCTTTTTAACTACCTTAACGAATTCTATATGGTATACCTAGACGATATTCTTATATACTCAGACAATAAACTTGAGCACTAAGTTCACGTTAAGAAGGTCCTAGAGAGACTACAGAATACAGGCCTACAAGTTAATATTAAAAAATGTAAATTTAGAGTAAAACGCACAAAGTACCTTAGGTTTATTATTAGTATAGAAGGAATTAAAGTTAACCTAAAGAAGGTTAAGGTAATCCGCAACTAGAAACCCCTTTATACTATAAAAGGAATCTAGTCCTTCCTTGGCTTTTGTAATTTCTACTATTAGTTTATCCGTGACTATGGAGTTATAGCTAAGCCTCTTATACAACTAACTAAGAACGACACGTCTTTTATCTTTAATAATAACTATATAAAAGCCTTTAAGGAGTTAAAGGACCGACTTATCTCCTCCCTAATCCTTTATTACTACGACCCAGACCTTAAATTAATGCTGGAAATGGACGCCTCTAATGGGGTAGTAGTAGGAGTCCTTTTATAGCTATACCTAGACAGTAAATAGTACCCTATTACGTTCTTCTTAAAAACAATAGCCCTAGCTAAGTGTAACTACGAAGTGCATAATAAGGAAATGTTGGCTATTATATAATTATTATCCTAGTGGCGCACAGAGCTTAGAAGTACAGACTCTTAGATTAAGGTTTATACCGATTATAAAGCCCTTAAGTATTTTATAATAATAAAACAACTTACCGGTTAATAGGCCTAGTGGGCCAAAATACTCTCCCAATTCTTCTTTACGATTATATACTACCCCGGCAGGTAAAATTCTAAGGCTAACACCCTAACCTAGAGAGAATAGGATGTGGGGCTATAAGATAAGCTAAAGGCTTAGTACTAGATACGCGCCCTCCTCCGTACCAAATAACTCGACCTGCGTATCCTTGAGGAACTGAGCTCCAAACAGAATAAGGTAGCACCTATAGAAGAAAAGACCCTAGATAAACTAATAGGACTAATTAATTGCATCCTAACTATAAACCGCACAGCTGAATCCCTAAAAGCCCTCCGCGATTAAGCTATGGGGGGTAACCCTAGTTTGGAAATAGAAGACGGACTGCTCCTATACTAAGAACAGCTTATAGTTCTAAATATTAACAACCTATAAACAGAGCTAATCTGTAAAGCCTACTATTAAGTCTCTATAGCGCACCCTGGTTAAGACAAGACCTACCAACTACTATTACCTTATTACTATTGGCAAGGACTCCTGTCTAATATAAAATAATTTATTAGAAATTGTTATGCTTATAAACGCGCGAATACCCCCAGGGACTAAACTCCTAGATGGCTGCAACTACTGCCAGTCCCCGAACGCCCTTGGTAATATATTATAATGGACTTTAAATCATTCCTAAAGGACAAACACGGCTATGATATGGCCTTTATAGTAGTTAACCAACTAAGTAAGCAAGCCGTTTCCCTCCCTTGCTTTAAGACTACGACCGTAAAGGATATAGCCCATATATACGTGGACAATATCTACCAGATCTATAGCGCTCCTAAGTTAATTATCTCTAACTGTGGACCTTAGTTTATATCGGACTTCTAGAACAAATTCTACCGTATCCTTGGGATTAAAATTAAGCTCTTTACCGCATTCTACCCTTAGACCGACGGCTAAACTGAGATTATAAACCAGTACCTCAACTAGCGACTTCGCCCCTTTATTAACTACTACTAGGATAACTAGTTGGAACTACTACCTATAATAGACTACGCACAGCTCATGCTCCCTTATAATAGTATAGGAATGTCGCCATTTAAGTTACTCTATGGATACAGGCCACGAACATCCTTTAATTAGGATAGACCTATAGGACATATAACGGCCCACGAACGCCTTAGCTATAAAGAGGTCTAGATATTTGCTAAGAGAATATACGGGGCCTAGGAGACTGCCCAAGCAATTATAAAAAGGGTATAAGAGAAGAAAAAGTCTAACGTAAACTAATATTGCCACGAGGTAGACTTCCATGTAGGAGATAAGGTATGGGTGTTAACAAAGAACTAGAAAACCTAGAGGCCAAGCTATAAGCTAGACCACCAAATGGCTAGCCCCTATAAAATCCCTAAAAAGGTAGGGCACTCTTTTAAGGTTAAGCTACTAGAGTTAATAAAGATCCACCCTATCTTCTCTCCAGACCGACTACGGAAGGCTACAGACGACCTATTACCTAGATAGTACAACGACCCCCTACCGCCAATTCAGATTGCAGAGGACGAAAAATAGGAAGTCAAAGAGATCTTAGCAGTGAAGAAGGACTATAGTACCTTAAAATACCATACGAGCTGGGTAGGTTATGACGAAGATCCAGAATAGTACCCCGTATCTAATTTTAAGTACTCTCCCTATAAGCTATAAGATTTCCACCTAGCCTACCTAGACCTCCCTAGACCACCACGCAAGTTAGATAGCTAGGTTAAATGCTAGAAAGAGGGGTTAGATAACTATAATAATTTAAATAATAACAAAGAACTCGGACAAAGCCTAAGGGCAGGCTTTTTTAGGAGGGGGGGGTAATGTGACGGTGCTAGAGCGCGTCACCTGCCATATTTAACCAATTAGGATTTTCCATGCCCGGCATATAAAATCGCTATTGGCCCGCTTACCACTAGCGCCTTGGCGGCCCTTGCGACATGCCTACCTACTGCCCTTAAACGATTCTTCTTCTTCTTCTCCTTAGCTTAGTATTCTTGTATAGTAGCAATCTACAAGCTTCGGTTCAGAAGCATTTATACAAGCCCGTCACAGTCACTAGGCGTCCCTAATGGTTTAACCAAAGAGGTAGAGTATTTTAGCTTCTTTAGAGGGGAAATAGTTATAGTTAATATAAAGCTTTCCTTATACCTGGATTCTCCAGTTCTTAAAGGTTAGGTCTATGCCATCCGATAATAATAGGGGGTTAGGGAGCTTAACGGACTTTAATTACTTTATTATTATATCCGTACTCTTTAGTATATTATATTTAGTTAAGCAAATAGGTTAACTAAGGCTCTATAAAGGGGAGGCTGGACTGTTTTATAAAGCAGTAAGGCTTTCTAAAATCTTCTTTAGAGTCTCTTATATGCTTTAGGCTTAAAGACAGTTAACCTTCTAATTAGCTGCAAGGGCACGAATCTGCTTATATATATTTGTAACGTTATTATTATCTTTAATTTCTAATCCTAATTAGATCTCGTGTTCCTTTTAGGTAGAGGCAGGTCTTTTAAATAAGCTTACTTTAGGTGCCATTATTGGCTTTCTAAGGGTTGTCAGAATTATATAATTTAGTTTTAATTCTGGGGTTCTTTTAGGGGTATAGGTTAAGTACAGTCTGGCCTATAAAGTAGGATATTGTTAGGGCCTTCTTAGGCGTAGTAGTATAGCGTTTTTTGATGTCTAAATATAATGCGTTGACGCGTTATTGCAGACGAAGTCTTCTTTTAGGGTAGGATATTATTGAGGCCTTTCTAGGCAATGTAGGGAGAGCTTAGTATAATGTAACAGGCTTGTATAAATGCTTCTAAACCAAAGCTTGTAGATTGCTACCATATAAGAATATTAAGCTAAGGAGAAGAAGGAGGAGAAGACTATTGGAGACTAATGAGATATAAGGGGTCGCCAAGGCGCTAGTGGCAAGCGAGCCAATGGTAGGCGAGCTAATAGTAAGAAATAGTAAGAGACAGTACAAGACAGTATGCTACAATATGCGACAATATGATAGGTGGCAGAATATGGCAGAACTTGGTAGGTGACGCGCTCTAGCACCGTCACATAAGTCTTAAAAATAATGTATAGACTTTTGGTAATAATAACGCGTTATATGAATACTGTAAGGAAATCTACTGCGACTACCATCATGTTATTTTAATCACGGAGCCTTGGTTCTATTGATTCTATTGGGTAGATCTTATCGATAACTGTAGGACACATTTCACCAGGCAATGGATAAGAAATGGATTATACTCAAGGACTCCTCAATGAATTGGAGATATCCGCAATGGTGCTCCTTGTTCACATTATTAATTAGATCTCTGTATCTTTCGGAGCCATCGTTGGTTAAGTGGGGAGGTTGGGTGGTTATCAGTGACGCCATTTCCTGATCCTTTGAGAAGCTGGTGCCCCGATCCCAGCGAAACTACGGTTGCGTTATTAAAATACATCTTCGGGACAAACTAACATACAGCTGGGACGGACCCTCTCAAACAGCAACGTGAAGTTCGAAGATCCTCAGAAAGTCGTTTCTCCCGGATCGGCATGCGCAAAACCGTTTGCTTCACTGTGCAGACGCTTTTGAGTGCATATTACTGCTGATCAGTGCATATTACTGCTGATCAGTGCATATTATTGCTGATCAGTGCATGAAACCCGCCATTAGTGCACGGAACTTGCCATAATAAAGTACTTGCATTCTGCTTTGCCCCGTAATTGATCGGCCACAAGCTGTATTTACTATACACTCTTTTGCTTGTGTTATCTTAGTTGCGTGTTACACTCATGCTCCGTCAGTGTACCCGTCATCCCCAGTTCCCATGCCACATTTGTCCCACCTAATATGCACATATTCAATCACACTAGTACTGACTTAAAGAATGAATAAGCTTACGATGAAAATAGGAATGGGGTGAACCGCTTAAAGCAAAGCATGATTGGTCTATCACTCAAAGACACGATGCACGAGATCCAGAATTTCGTGGAATTATGGATTGGATAGTTTACTAGCCAAATACTTCATGTTGATGCCTATCTAGCTTCATCATAAAAATACCATTCGGTCGTCTAAAGGCTTTGAGAAAAGCCAACCTGCCACTCCGGCAATGCCGCAAAAAGGGGAAACTCAAACCCAAAACCTTCGTAGCATTCGTCGTTCCTTACCCTGAGCCGTTCAGCCCCCAGACAGCGCCTGGATTCCTTGCTCAGTCAAGTTTTTCCCTAATTTCCGCTACTACATTCTTGACTCTGGGCTCCTTTACCTTCTCCTCCGCCCTCGCAACCGCCTCCTCGATATCGAACACGTCTCTCGCTGCCTCACAGAAGTCTTTGCCGAGACAGAGTAACGTGCCGGCAGCCACTAGCGCCCGATACACGGCCTCGGAATCTGTCGCCGACATCAGCATCCGAGTCAGATCGTCGAGCAGCGTAAGTGCGCGGTCAGCATTAGATGTCGTTGACAGCAGAACAGCGTAATTGATATAGATGGTCGTTAGGGCGATAACGAGGGTTCGAGCGGAGCTCGTGATGAAAGGTTTGATGAGGGCGTGGATGGCTTCGAATTCGTGATCCGCCACCCCACGGCCTTCTTCTGTCTTGAAGAGGTTGCTGAAAGCGCGGGCGGCCAGCATGGTGTTGTTTGGAGGACCTGCAGGCTCAAAGACTCCGGAACCTGCGAGGAGAGCGACTAGCGATTCGCCGGCTGGGGACTGGTAGGCCGCTGTCTTGCTTGAGGCGGCGGCCAGAACGCGGAGCAGGTCGAGACCAGGAAGGCGCTTGTCCTGTGGCCAGGCTGTGGCGATTTTAAGAACGACATCGATGCCTGTAGGGTCGATGTTCTTGGTTAAACCTTTCTCAAGGTGCGTGATGGTTGACTCTAGCACTTCAAGGTCGGAAGGATTAAGAGAAAGGTCTTTGGAGCCTTCGTCGATGATTTGTTGATTGAATTCTTGAATTTTCTTGTATATGGTCTTGAGATTTGCTGTGGTAATATCGAGATACTCCTTTTGTGGAAGCACTTTAGGCCGAGCTGCTGGAGGTTGCTGCGGAGCAGGTGATGCTTCACCAGGTCGGTATCGCGACTCTGTACCCCAAGGGTCTGCACCAGGAACGTGACCCTGAGACCCACTGGCCTGACCAATTGTTGCACCCTGTGTGTTTTGTACAATGAAATTTGTGACTTGGTCTAGATATGTGATTGGAAGTTTATTGGTTTCGCAAAATTTGCGAGCTACTTCGTAAGGATTTTCAGAAAGGTTGTAAGGTAATTTTAGCGGTGGTTTACCATCCTCGATATCGACATCGAAGACAAAATCGTAGTCCTTTCCCTCGTAAGTAATTTTCCTGCCGCTGCTTCCAGCAGCGTCAACAACGGTTCCGACATTGATCCATGTGTTAGCTGCTGTTGACCACTGATATGCGGAGACATTCCCGTTTGTCTCTTTAATCATTTGGACTTGTCCTTCCTTTGTCCCTGACTTTTGCTTTAGGAATTCGGGTCCAGGTAGCTGCTCCTTATTGATATTTCCTACTTGCTGTTGTGGTATTGCTGATCCTTTCACTGAGTCCTCAAAGGCCTGAATCACGGCAGGTTCAGCGTGTCGATCTTTTGATTTGCTGAAGATCCGAACCATACGGTCGCTAGCTCCTGTAACAATGTCTCCGTTCTCGAGACATGCGGCAACAGACCAAACTGAAATAGCCGGGTGCGTAATTGTTTGTATGCATTGCTGATTGTTCCATATCCGAGCTGTCCGATCCTCTGACGAGCTGACCAGCTGGCCGTCGGGTAGAGCTGTCAAAGAGTATATGAAGTTCTCGTGCCCATGTAGCTGGCAGATCTCACGGCCATTGATGGTCCATAATCGGATTATAGCATCGTTTCCGGCAGAAGCAAAGTGCGCCCCTGTTGCGTGCTTCAGTGGTAGCCTGCATAAGGCTCTGACAACGTCCTGGGTCTTGATGGTTCGGATGGTCCTGCCGGAAGGATGAAACAAACGAATGATTGTATCGGCGCAGGCTGTGCTCCTATCAGTAAGACTGTGCCTCTTGCGCCGTACAATGACAAAAGTGGAACTGTGTAGTTTTCCCCTTACCTGTAATGATCGTTTCCTTATCGTACGCGAGAACAGCCCAAACCGCAGCTGTGTGTCCCTGTAACACTGTGGAAGTCTCCCACTTGCCTACTTGCCAAAGTCGAGCATCATTGTCCCAGCTGCCGCTGATTATAAACTTCCCATCCTCGCTGACGTCTAAGGCACAGACATTGGCGGCATGACCTAGCAGAAGGGCATCCGCATTATCTTGTGGAGTCTTGGCCGGCTGCTTGACTTCTATTATGGTATCCTGGCCTCCAGATACAATGAGACCGTCTGGATATTCTGAGGAAGGTGGAACGAAGGCTAGGGAGTTGATGAAGGCGGTACCGTGCGACGTGAGGGTGTGGTCATAGGCTGGCGGGGTATGGGAAAGCAATTTCCATAACCGCACAGTTGCATCTCTTGAAGCGGAGACAACAAAACTGGAGTGTGGAAATGCAACACTTCGAACCTGGAGAATACGCGATTAGCATGGAATGGACGTCTTGGCGGAAGACAAAGAGGCCTTGCAGCAGCGGAGCTTACGTCGTCTTCGTGGCCTTGCAGCAAGGCAGAGAGCTTGTAGTCGCCCATGGATGCGCAAGAGCAAGATTTGTGGGCTGATGCGGAGGAAGAATAGTCAGATTTTGGGACTAGAAGGGCTTTCCATGCATTCACTGTGACGGTGATTGTAGCAGCATCGGTAGCATCGGCAGGTGCTGTGGTGGAGCTCGGTCGGTGCTCTGTGCTCTCCGAGTGGTGTCGTGCAGCTGCGGTGCGCCAAGCCCAGCGAATGTCGTCGATTACTCAAAGTGGAACCAGTCCCAAGCGCTTCACATGAGCAGGCCCAACCTTTTTTCGCCCTGTGCTACTGAAAATTGTCGGCATCAGGAACTGCCGACCCCCGACTTGGTACACTTCACGGTGGCACGAGGGGCGGGGTTTAACGTTGATCGTTGTCTGCTTGCCATCAAGCCATCTTACTCTTTGCAGTTGTACCTCTGTGTGGATACTAATGTGACTTCGGTAGTGGGAGAATCTTAAGCGAAGCAAGTCTTTGCTTGGTCAGGAAAGCTGTGAGAAGCTCCTCGGCATAATTAATTCATAGTGAAGTTTTTCAAGAGCCTGTCCAAACTTTAAAATGTTGTGGCAACAAACTAAACAGATGACGACTCGATACGCTATCTCCGCCCCCTTTCCCGCGCGTGTGATAGTAGATTCCGAAAGGCCTTCGATGGCTTCGATGGCTTCTATGGCTTCGCTGGCTTCCTCGTTTGCCAAGGCCAAGACGGGATCACACCGACTTTCATGGAGAAAAGAGCACAAAAGGAGAAGCGATCGTCCAGATGCGATCCAAGAACCTCGTGGTGGCTAGGGCATCGCCAGCACGCGGAGGTCGTTGATGCTGTCGATGGAATTACCACGCCCTCCAACCGCACTTGGACCCCTTCCTGCATGGGAATTGGAAGGAGAATAAAGAAAATCGTCCCGATAACCAGCTGTCTGTGGTGCGTTTGTCTGTGGTAGCGACTGCACATGCCTACACACGCATGTCACGCAACGCCCCGCGCTTTGCCTGTTAGCTGCGTTTCCGGGGCGTGGTGCGCCTCGCCACAGTCCTCGATCTGGTCCAGTGCGGAAAGCTGCAGCTAAATTTTTGACGCGCCTCTTCGCCTGACCACCCCTGGTTTCGTCCGCCCGCTTCATGCTCTGTCCACATGTTCGTGGTGTTGATACCCGTGGGATGCTCTAGAACGATACCATCCCCAGTACGCTAGCGCCCGCCCTCTCTGCGACTGGAGACAAACCCGTTGTGCGTCAGCTCTGGTCTTTTGGGCTAATTGCAGAAGCCTTAACGGCGCATCACCCGAATGCTCAATTGGGACTGACGCTCCAGAGCTCGACAGGGTACAAGACGAAGCCCTCCTCTCCCTTGTTTTGTTTCTTCCCGGTCAAGAAACTTTCATACTCCTCCTGTCCGTATTCTATTTTGGCTGAAGTCCGCAATCCTGCCCAGCCATCAATTTATTGTTGTGGCATTTCCGCTGTCATAAGCGCGTCGGTCTCCGTGTGCTGACTACACCGATACTTGCCGTAACCCCAGAAGCAAACTATTGTTATTTGCTGTTGATCGGTGATCGGGTTTCCTTAAAAGAAATTCTGGATCTTGTTTAAAAAGATCGCTGATCACTTCTCCTCCCATTCTTATACCAAGACCCTGATTGCCTCTTTCGCGTTGCTCTCAACTCAATTCACACAACATAAAATATGGACACACCTAACAATGAGTTGATGTCGGCTCTTGCTACGTACGTTCCAACCTACCCAACGACTTCCAATGGCTAATTATTATCCAGGCTGCTTGAAGCTGGCAAATACTCTGACCTCACAATTGTTTGCGGAATGAAACGATATGCTGTCCACCGTGCAATTGTCTGCTCGCGATCCGGATTCTTCGACGGAGCATGCAGCAGTCCGTTTCGAGAAGCGGAAACTGGTATTATCGACCTCAGCGAAGACGACCCGGAGGCTGTTGAGCACATGGTCAACTGTATGACACCTCATACATTCCCACAAGACCTGAAGCCATCGGCAGCATTACTGACAGTTTCGCCTGCAGACTTCTACCATCTCGATTACCTTAACAAGCTCAAATCTCGCCGCTCGTCCTACCGCTCTTCTCGCCCCGCATCACCAAGCAGTCCACGCAGTCCAACTCGGCGACGATCGAAAAAACTGAACCTAGCGCTCGTGGAAGATCCGCTCCTAGCAATGGCAGCGGCTAGTGCCGCTGCGAATCCGCTGACACCACCAGATGAGCGAGCCAACCAATTTGAAATGCTTGACTCCTCAAAGCTCCCTGATACGCCTATGGAGGATCAATATACAGAGGAAGATCCATTTGAGAACGCGTTCGCGGACCAGGTGCCGGACAGTACGCAGCCACACCTCGTCACGCACGCCAAGGTGTATGCGATCGCAGAAAAGTGAGTGCATAATTTATTTTTCCTTGCAAAATGCTTCTCTAGAAGCATCCATGATTTTACCGCCCCCACAATTCCTGTTTAGCCTGCCCACTGCGTCGGTCACCGACCCCGCGACGTGCGTCAGCTTCCTGGTCGGCTTCTGGCATCGGATGCCAATCAAATCGTCGACGCACGCACCATCTTGTCAGATCCGCCAAGCCACGCCCGACTCTTCCCCCCACCATCCAATACCATTCAATTCCTCTCCAGGTCGCACATAGGCCACGCCCAATTCACGCCCAACTCACCCAATAGCAACACCATGATTCACACCCCTTCGCACTGCAGACCCTGAAACCGCCCAATACGTCATCTTACCATATTTCATCCCAGTTCACCTCGACTAACTTTTCTTTTGCAGATACGGCATAGCAGGTCTCAAGTCGCTTGCACGTCGCAAGTTCTCTTTCCAGATCGCGCTTCACTTCAGCTGCCCGGAGTTTCCAGAAGCCTGCCAGGAGGCGTATGAAACGACTGTTGACTCAGACCGTGGGCTGCGGGACTTGGTCATCCAGACCTTCCGTGCACACCCAGATCTTGCTCTCCGAAAGGATATGGAGGAAGTTGTCAAGGCGACGCCGAATTTGGCGTGGGAGTTGTTCAGGGTCGGGTGGGGGATGCCAGTGTACTGAGTGAGAAGTTGAGATTCGCAGCGCCAGAGCCAAAAAAAAATAAAAATAAAAATAAAGGCACACCAAAATTCTTGAAGAAGCTGGGCCGGCCCATTTTTACTATACACTACACTCCATCCTGTTAGAGCATGACAGGAGAGGAATACCTTAGGGCTTATCGCTATAGAGGGACCGAGCAGCCTCGGATTGGGAACAGGAATGGATACGCATCGCAGCCACGACGGCGCGAATGCTCGGCGTTGTCGTATCGGCATTTTCTAGAGACGACAGGCTTCGTCTCTCAGATAGAACAATAGGATTTCCTTGGTTTCGGTCCTTTTCGGGTATGATACCACCTCACCAGTCTCTACTAGAAACTTTTCTCTTGGTAGCTTGTAAATTCTCAAATATGTTTTACTGGATTACCAACGTCAGCTTCAGATTACCAAGTAATGAGTGCCGCTACTGCTATATAGGACATTGCCGCAGTTTGTTCCGCAACTTCATCAGAATGACAAGCTAACCACTCTTACCATGCGAAGCTATTCCCTTATCTCCCCGTATTTTATTTCACTTATCTCACTCCTTCCAGAATGACTTCATCTGTGTTCACCCCGCCTAAGAACATCCCGGTCTGTCCCCGCATGCAAGGGGCAAAAGCGGTAGCGGGTGCCCATTACGGATCAGCGCTAAGGATTTTCCCGGTTCAAATCCGTCTCCCAAAGCAGGAACGATGGCAAGGGTGGCATGGGGCTCCAACGCTTTTACCCTGCGGGCGCGCACGCGGGATCCCCGCTGCTTGGGAACGGAGTAGATGGACCGGAGTTCAGTGCGTAATAAATTGGGATGAAGGATTATGCAAGTAGGATGATACACCCTCCTGTCAACTCCGGTGGTTAGCGCAGCCACATCTGCACGGCCTTACTTTCCCTTAAACAGCAAAAATACCAAAACTTCCCCTACAAAAAGGCCGTGCAGACGTGGCTGCGCTAACCACCAGAGTTGACAGGAGGGTGTAGATGGGGCGTAAGATCGGTGGCATTAGACTTTCTAGAAAGCAGGGCCTGGGAGCTACTCATGACATCGCTAGAAAAGGGGAATGATAGAACACCGAAGTTGCCACATACAGCGACGACGGATCAGAACAGTTAGGCTATACCTGCAAAAGTAAGAAGCACACTCTACCCGGTAAAGCGTTGCAGAGGAATGCAAGCAGATGGCTAATGCCTCGCTTCCGAGAGAAACGGACGCATTGATCGCAAACCGGAAGGAGTAGAAAGAACCGGGAATAAGTATACTAGCTGTTACGCAAAACCTTATTCGTACCCGGTACAATTGCTCGTATGCAAGTTTCAATCCTCACCAATCAGAAGCCCTTGAGTTTCAGTAAGCATTCTGTTGGATACACTTATTTTAGTTTAAAGAATATCCGGTCTCGCATCAAAGTACCAAATAATTGTTAGAACAAAATGGAGGTGACTGCAGCATCCCTTGCAACGGCAGAATTCGTCCTATGGTTATCGATAAGAACCAGACCAATAGAACCAATCGGATCAAGTTGGGATGCCCAATTGTTATTCTGCCAATGCATGGATCACTTGCTGGTAGGACGCTACTTGCATGGGGTAGAAACCTCACCTTTCTGCTGAAATAGTATTTTTAAAACCTAATCCCGCTTACCTATCTTCTCACATGCTCATTATGGTATTGGAAGTGGTGTTTAAACACCTTGAACGCCAATCCGTTGAGCAATCCTAATCCCGCTTCAAACTCTGGATTTATCTTGGTCCAATCTTGAAACCCTCCCGGTTATTCTGTAGACGAAATCATTTCCCGAGAGGCTGTAGTCAAGTTGGTACAGGTATTAGGGACCTTTAGCAAAGGATTGACGCTAAAAGTTGACGAGCCACCTCCTGACGCACAGCCGTGTGCGTGGTCTGCGCAGGAGTTACTTAGCAATATCTACCCTGTTAATATAAGTGATTCTACAGAATTTATATAGGTAATATACATAGTACAGGTATATCTATGGCCTTAGAAAGCTAATAGTAGAAAGGGAGAGGTAGAATATAACTTTTAATCCCGAATAGGAATACTATAACTAGTAGAACTTAAAATCTCTATATCTTACTAACTCTAAGTCAAAATACTATAATATTTTTACTATTAAATTTGCCTTCTTAATCTCTACAATTCTATAATATAAAAGTTCTTAGTAGCTGTTACCGTTTATAAGATATCTAGAGTAATATCTATATATAGGATAGGGGTAATTTAGGAGGTGACAGGCTCCGCACCACCCAGCCACGGCACAACCCCCAAAAGGTAAGCGAGTGGCTGGCAAGGTGCCAGGCACGGCTGTGCGGAACAATACAGCCTCCTAGCGCATCCGGTGGTTAGCGTGTTTTATTAACTTTCCCTTACCCAGCGCTTTTAACCCCCCTCCGCGAAGGGGGGCCACCACCTCAAACGCACCACATGCTCAAGCGCACCAAATAGTGTATTATTAAATTATCAACCACAACCATGCTCTCCTACTATGCAAAAGAAGAGGTTAAGGTCTAGAATGTAATGCGTGCACGGAAGCAACTCAATTATATTAAGCCGCTTCACGCAGGTACTGCTAGGCGCATGCTTGTAAAACAAGCTGCTGCGCTCGAAGTAAAGGCTACAAAAAAGCGTCGGAAGGCAGAATATGCTATTGCTGTTGCTTATAAGCGAGCAATAAGGTAGGCTAATAAGGCCTTAGGAATTAAGACACAAAGGTTCAAGAAGAATGGTTGATAATTTAATAATACACTATTTGGTGCGCTTGAGCATGTGGTGCGTTTAAGGTGGCGGCCCCCCTCCGCGGAGGGGGGTTGAAAGCGCCGGGTAAACAGCAAAAATACCAAAATTTCCCCTACAAAAAGGCCGTGCAGACGTGGCTGCGCTAACCACCGGAATTGAAGAGACGCTGTACATATAAGCGGGTGGCTTCGTCACCTGACATAATTAACGTTTAAATATCGTGTTTAGTTATTAGGATCTAACTGTAAGCGGCCGATAAACCCTATATTAAGCTCGTCAATATTAAGGTTGACGATCCTTCGAGATGGCTCCTTAATTGGGCCTAGGTTGTGGCTATGCACGCCAAAGTAGCGTCAATATGCCGTCAAGCTTGATGGCTAAAAGGTTCCTATTGGCACCAGCTGAATGATTTCCGGCTCATCTGAAAAGCTGATCGTCCCCCTCTTTTTGACACACTATTGCATGCAAAGTTAGTTTAGTGCGTAAGCTTGTGTTGCATGCTTTTTACTACCGTTAGATGAATATACCCTAGGATATCCGCATTCTATGTCAAAGACGGCTGAACGGGTGCAAATGATTGCCTTGTGCACTTTGTGTATCGTCACCGCAAACAATCGTCAAATAGGAGTAGTTTCCAGAGGATAGGAAGCTGTACTGTCAGTTGAAACTAATCTTGGAGGAGGAAGGTGGAACTAACGATTGTGGCGAACTCAGTAGCAGCTTTCGTGGCTCTTCGGTGGGCATGGTTGCCGTTATTCTGACCAGCTAGAACCCCCTAAAAGAGGTACGTCAAAATTGCTATATCAGGCGAGGACCACGCTGGTCAATATTTGTGTCGTGGCAATGTGGTAGTAGTGGTGTTAATGGAGGGATGGAAGAAACGAGAAAAGAGCGAGAAAGATGAAGCAGGAACGAACGGAGGCCACGCTATCACGAACTCTCCGCTATGCTTCACCATTCGAGATGCATTATCAAGATGCGTTATGATTGATGTGGTCTTGTCTTCATGGAGCTAGTTCATGCGATCAGGATCCGGACAGTAACACTTGGCAGTAACTTTACAGTCCGAATCTTTTGATCAGCGGCGGCTCGGCAGGTGGTAAAGGAAGCCATGACACTACCCCGGGCCCATTTTAGCCTTCCCGTTATCTATTTTTACTCTTTCTTGCGCTTTACGTGTCTTCCCCTACGCGTCTATTTCTACGCATCTCTCTACGCGTTTCTCTACGCATCTCCCTTTGTAAGAGGGGCATGGGCAAGGTACTGGCAAAGACGCGAGCAGAGGTGCGAGCAGGGGCACAAGTAGAGGCACAAATAGAGGTACAAGTAGAGGCACAAATAGAGGCACAAGCAGAGGTACGAGTAGAGGGATAAGCAGAGCCACAAGCAGAGCCACAAGCAGAGGGAGGAGCAAAGAAAAGCGAAGGGAGAAGTAAAGGGGCAACCTAGATAGGAAGGTGGGCCGGTAGGGTAGGAGGGCCTAAATACTCAGTTAACCTATAAGGATAAATTAAGGCTTAGCTTTAATATTCCCTTTCTAGACACCCCTTTCTACCTCTACGCCTCGCACCTCTATAGCTACCTCTACACTTTTCTACGTCTCTACTTGTGGCTCTGCTCGTGTCTCTGCCCGTGTCTTCTGCCCGTGTCTCCTTGCGCGTCTCCTTATGCGTCCCTTTGCACGTCTTATGGAGGGCTAGGTAGAGAGATATAGAGACATAGATGTAGACACAAAGACGTAAAGACGCAGAGATATAAAGGCGCAGAGGCGCAGAGGCGCCTCCGGGGGTAGGCCGTGCTAAATTAAGCTATGACTAAAAAATAAGCTCTAAGCCACTAATTGCACCGGCAAAGTGAAACTTGGCAGAAGATTCGAACAGTAAAGTTACTGCCAAGTGTTACTGTGCGGATCCTGGCCGGAGCTTTTTAGCCAAATCGGTGGCTCGGAAGCTTAATTTTATATATTACTCTAAAATTTCTATAAAATCAAACAAGCCTTCAAGCAAGCCAAGTAAGCCGACTGTTTCGACCTATCAAGCCAAGCAAGCCAGCTTCGGGTGCGAAAAGTTTCAAGCCAGCAAGCTAAGGCTTTCCAACTTGGCTTGGTTGCTTAATAGCAAGTCTGTCCCGTTTGCATTCTACGTCAGTGAACCTAGCTCCAGACACCGCCACTATTTAGATGCTTCAACTTGAGTAGATCAAAAGCCAGACCATTGAACTCTCTCATTAGCGCCTCGACCTCAGGCTTTCGTAGTAGAGACATATGGTCAGAAATTAGGTTCACCACGATATCCCGCAACCACGTATTAGAGTTTGGAGTAGAGGTATACACAGTATAGATCGCTGATGGTAAATCACTGTGATTCCAGTTGTTCGCGACAGCAAGTTTGAATTTGTCCCGACTGAGGGATTGGAGACCTTTGATGTCGTATTTATCGGCAATTGCATACATTTTGGCGAGAGTAATGAGATGAGAAGTTCCATCTGGCTCTTGAGGAGATTCAACGGGCTCCTTTGCTGCAGAAATTGTTTTCTTTTTCTTTTTCTCCTTCGCTGTGCCCAAACTGGAGAAGGGATCATCGCTTTTAGAGTCGGATTCCAGGGTGGCTCCTATGGTTCTGTGCCGCAACATTGCGGGCGGAAAACCCAATACCATAACGGGTGGTGGCGCTGTAACTTGGGCGGAGAATGGAGGACAATCAAGTGTATAGAAATAGTCGATCATCAACTTTACTATTTCCGGATCATCGTCGGGTAATGTAATAACTCCAGTCTCTGCTTCCTTTAAGTAGTGGTTGCTGGTTAGTGTTCAACTCATCATTATTCATCAAGGAAGAATTTCTGGATCACCGACCTTCCCGAATCTGCACGCTGCATTGAAGAACTCAGAGCGAGGACAGATGATTGCTTTGTGAACCTTGTGTTTGTAGGGCTCACAAAGAATGGTCAAATCGGAGAAATCGCCAGATATGAGTAGCCTAAAAGCATCAACATGATTAGAGAGTAAATGGTTGGTTATAAAAGAACATAAGTACTCTTTCAGCGAGCTCATCAACTCACTACGAGGCTCAAGGGACTCCATGCTGACCGCAAGGCGCCGAAACACTAACTTTGAGTGGCAAGAGACGACGAACACAACTCCGTTATCTAGATTTGGTTCTTTCCACGTGATTTCTCGATTGTATACAGTGTGTTCTTGGCACTGCAAAATTTGAGAGTCAAGCCTCCAGATAGATCAATCAACCAAGCTTTGGGCCCGTATGAGGTGGCTGATACCAGCCGCCTACTTATTGATGTATATATTCAAGCTCCTTACTCGATCAAATATTAAGACTTCTTTCTATTTTTGACTCCCCTGCTTCGTATTTCAATAAAATAAGGCAAGATCCCTTAACACGTCAGCGTCCATATAGAACTGGTCCGTGCGTGGAGCACCAAAACCCTCATATTCCTGAGCACGACGATTCGATTCGGTTAATTTAATTGGCTAGTCCTTATCGATAACAGATGGACGAAAACTAACGTGTTAAGGGATAGGCAAGATGATTGTCAGCTATAGAAAGTGGCTAATAGTAGCAGGATCTTTGGAAGGAGACAATTCTTACTAAGATCCTAGTAGATAGATAGTAGGGAGCAAAAGGACTGAAATAAATTACGAATAGGACAGGGACAGGCGTTAGGATTTCTTTGTCTTTTCTACCGTTTTCTTACTACCTAATAGTTGCTAGCAACCTAGTATCTTACTAGGAAGCTATAAACCCTTAGTTTAGGGGTTTGTAAACTGTTAGGACCTAGTTACTAATACATGTTAAGCTGCCTAAAAAGGATTCATGTATATAGAACTATAGCGCCATAGCCTAGAGGCCGCATGCGCGGTATTGTGCATAGTATAACTAGTACAACGGATATATATATATATATATATGTAAAGATGATTATCAGCAGTTGCAGCTCATTGATAATGACGGAAAATCTAGGTTCCACCACGCTACGCCTCTCATCCTAAGTACCCCCCGCATCTGAATGGAATTATGGATTAATTCTGGTTCTGCTGAAAATCGTGGATTGGTAATGAGCTCTTATGCTTGAGAAATTTGCTTGCCCCTTAGGTTTTAAACAGCGTAGCGATTTCGGCCCAATGAGGCCTAGGATGGCTTGGTCCACCAATATACGCGGGTCGCATTATTTGATTTCATAGTGCTTGTTATTTTAATCGCCAAAGATGAGCCTACGTTTGAATGGAAATTCATTTTCCCATTTCATGATCTCTTCATAGTGCGCCCACGCCTTATGGACGCCTTTACCTATATACGCCGCACCTCTATGCATTACGACAGGAGCACTAAGCGTACTGTACTAGCTACTGAGATGTGTAAACTGCAGAATGGACGTATACTATGGTGAGTGGAGAGGTATTGAAAATGTAGTTATGATCACAGCTGTCGTGACCTTGCATATGGGGTCAACCAAACCCATGGCCATTAGGGGCGCTAGGATTAACATTTTCAAGTTCAAAGCTCTGCAAAAGACTCTCCCATTGAGCCCAATTCATCTGCTCAGGCTCTAAGGGCGGTAGGTTGGTTATGTAAGAGGGATCAAGGTCGTTTCCAAGATCAAGGCTGGAAGAGAGGTCCTCATCCCATTCGAGAGGATCCGGAGCGGGTTGAAATTCCACGGAGGGGATTTCAGAAGAGACGTCGACGGTCAGTGTTGATGCGGATACTGGGACCTGAGCTGATCGTCTACCCCCAGCCCTCTGAGAACGTAACACTGAGATAAAGTGAGGTGTTTCGCTGTCAGGTATCCCGCGACTTGCCACAAAAGTTTCCCATGCTTTAATTGCCAAGTTGCCAACCGCAACCGGCAGAGCACGCTTTGAGTCCGCGATGAAATCGGGGTGACGCTCGTAGACCATCTGGACTTGCTGCCAACCCAGCTCAGCATCTTCTCCACTTATTCGGTAGCGTAGCTCGTTTAGGATGTATATGAACGCTTTCCATTGGAAGTGCATGTTGACATGCCAAGCGAATCCTTGAGTTCCTTTGATGATGAACGCCATATTCTGGTACGAAATGACCTTCACACAATTGTCAAACAGCAAGTCTTTCTCCTTTTGAGGCATACTTGCTCCTTTGTCCTCATACTGATCGGGGTTGTGGGCAATAAATCTCATTGTGCAAATGACGGCCCTGGAGAGGTACGCGGCCATCAAATGGGAAGGTATTGATTCGTCACAATAATTTAGGAACTTGCGTTTCAGGAGGTCTTCGAATTCATCGATGGCCTTATCTTTATTAGCAATTGGAACACCAGATTGGCTTAAACGACTCCAGGTACCATCATATGCGTTGTTAGGGCCAGAGCGCCGAAGAAAGTCGCCCACATGGCATCTGATTAGAAATAACATCATTTCCGTAGGTCCGTCGTGTTCCTTGGGTGGATCTCGCATATCAGGATTCAGTTCGCTATCATTGACATTTAATGGAATTTGGACATCACCAAGCACAAACATTCTTCCTACACCAGCAAGCTTTTCGGCGTAAGCATCAATTAAATTGATTTGCCACCAGAGTCGTCGTCGCATTTCGGCCTCAAATACAGACAGACCGAGAGCTGATCCGTCACGGTGAAGACCGGATCTCTGTCCAATTCGAGTAGCGACTCCTGTCAAGACCCAGAGGGATCGCGCATCGTAGTCCTTGAGAGAAAGCTGACGGATTGCATCATCAGTCATGTCCTTAGGCAAAGAAGTCGAGCGAATAAGGTGAACTAGAGTAAAGAACCAGCTATATGTCGTTTGCATAGCTTTGTATATACTGAAGGTGTTTCAGATGTCGACGGAAAAACTTACAAGAAGCAACACCAGGGCCTGAAGGACCATCATGTTAGAGGACTTAAGAAAGCTTGCGTTAATTAAAGCTTGCTGACAGCCAGAACGAAACCTTCGTAAGACTGTGGATTTTCCTTCACCCATGATGGCATCACACTCTGCATCACTCAACGATACCAGTACACAACAGTATATTCCAAACATCAGTGCTTCCAAGTTTTTAGGCACATTTTCTAGATTTCCGGTTGCGTTAAGAATGAGCTGTTGTGTAGTGGGAGTATGAAAGATTTTGACAAGAGGGTTGACATTATCCAAATAGGTTTGCCAGAGCTTGAAGATCTGTACTGGTCGAGGATGAAGGCAATGAACATCGCTACTGGAACGTGGAGTACCGAACAGAAGATCGCTAGGCTCAGAAGGCATTTCGGGAGTCGATCTATAGTCTCTCTCTGCCTCTCCCTCATCAGAGGAATCCTGAAGTATTTTATGGTTGTCTCGAAATTCGCTGCTGATACTCGTCCAAAGGTGGTTTTCAAGATACCTTGACTTTCCTTCTTCGGCAAAGAGCATACCAGAATCCACGCCAGGTATCGTCCCAAAATATTCTCGGGGGTCTTCTGAACCTTTCCGCTCGAACGTTCCGGCAGCGAAATGCTCGTGCACGTCGGCAGGGTTCACGCCTAGCTTCTTCAGAGCCTCCTCATACAGCCGGAGCTTTGTATTTATGTCCATCTCCGGCCCCCGTCTTTTCCTGCGCCTGGGTGGCGCAGGTGGTCGGTATATACATTCGACGCGAGCTTTGGTACAACCAGAACATCCTCCGGGGTTCTTATCGCATCGGACTTTCCGTTGTGCGCATAGGACACAGGAGTAGCTTTTTTGGACTTGGGCTGCCGAGCTATTTGGTGCTGATGGCAACGGTGCAGCGCCAGGCGAGATTGTTGGCGAGAGTTCGGATGCAGCCATTGCCTGGATCTCTTCGTGAAGCGCTTCTTTCGTGGAGGGAGGTCGATAGAGCGCGAAATAGAGGATTTATAGGTAGGTTAGCCACGTTCAATGCAGGGGATCAATAGTAGATTAGCATGAACATCCTGGGTATCAGACAGGGATGAGTAAGCTATACAAAATAAAAGAAATTGGGCCATCACGGATACGCATCTTGCTCCTTTCTTGGGCTGCTCTATCTTCAGGATTGTAATAATATCCTCGATCGTTATTTGGAATCGCTAATGCACAAGATTGATATCTTTGCGGGATGGCTTGCTTTATTCATCCCCACTGGTGGCTGACAATAAAACGTTGAGCGACCCCGCTGTGGCCCTGCACAAGTTCGCCTGTATTCCTCTGCCACCCCCTCTTGGAATCGACCTAGTGCGACCCTAAAGTGAGACACTCCCTAAAGAGTATTTGAAATATCTAAACTATTGAGAATTGATGCAGGTATTCGATTTGTATTTTGGCTATTCATCGCTGCAGGACGCTTTCATGTACAGGGCACAGTCGCTTTACTAATACCTTCGTTGCTTAGCGGGCGAGTTAGGGAATCATAGCGTTCCAAGTAAAATGAAGTTCACTTCGCAACTTTATTACATTCAAATCTTCCGCACGAAAAGCCAGAGCGCAATATTAAATTAGCTCGAAATAACATCCGACGAACTGCCCTGCCAACAAAGACATATGAAGCCTCTTTCAAACCCCTCTCTTCAGCGTCTTCGGCTACAACTCAAACCTCCCAAATCACAGCAAACATCTATGCTGCAAAAATGAAATTCCTCTGCTTAATTATTGTCCTTAACCCCCGTTCTGGCCGGCGTCTTACCTTCCTGGCTTCTGGTCGCCATGTCTATACATCGCCGGGGCGACACTTGTAAAATTCACCATCACGGCGGACCTTGCGACCAAGAAACAGCGCGCAACGGCATCTCACTACTGATATGCGAGACCTGACTAACTGGAATCTTAGTTCGGCCGTGATCTTCCTGCAAATTCTCCGTTCGCACGCCTGCTGCATGTCATCCCATTCAGCTCTGGTGGAGGTGCAGCTGGAAACAATGCAATTCTAGGGCATATATCTCCTACTATTCAATACCTAAGCGTAATCCAACACACTATCATGTCCTCTCTATCCATTCAGGAGTCTTATTTTGAACATGGAATTTTAAACCGTTAAGTGGTATGTCCATAAGCCCAGTCCCCAACCGCTACACTTAGATGCACAGCATTCACACACAGTGCCGCCCAGCGTATTATTGTATTCCTTCATTCCTCATCCCGAACCACCATGTCTCTGTACACAGTCCCACTCGTGCTACTCGTAGGTTACAAGTTAGCATTCATGCTTATAAATGTAACAACAAGCGCGTCTATTCAGCTAAATAATGAACGCTTGGGGTGACGCATCGCTTTCACTATTATAGCGTAAAACCAAGGGAGTGGAAGGATCGAAACTTACCACTTTGCCATCATCATCGCCCGTATACACCACCTGAGCCATTGGTAGGATGCATGTAATGGACGCCGAGAAATTGGCACCATCCTCACGAGAGGTATCGACATGGTTTAGCCGCTTGACTAGATCTACAGACCACTTGCCCGAGTGATTGAGCGAGAGGTTCCAAATCTGCGCGATCATTAGTGCCTACTCCAAGGCATAGGGTACGAAAGAACGAGGGAACCATGAACATAGAGATTGTTTGGGGAACATACATTGACGACACCTCTTCGATGGCCGGTGAAAAGGAGTTCGCGGTCCAGCCACTCATTCCCGACCCCCTCGTAGAAGGCGCAGGAGCTGATAATATCATCTGGATCGTCTGTGTCACATATTTCTTGGTCTAGCAACAAGTGCCCATTGAGCGTGAACAGCAGCAGTCGCGACCCGCAGCATAACATGATATGACCGGTGATGTTATTGATACGAGCGCACTGAACAAATGCGGGGATTGGCCTTCTCACATCCAAATCAAGCTCTCGTACAAACTCTGAACGATTTAGATCCCACAAAAAGACCTTCCCATCTTCACTGGCAGACAAGAAAGCTGAGAACGCGCGAGAGGAAGCAAGCGTAGTGACTGGACGCTTGTGTCCGAACAAGCATATGACAGGTTGCAAGTCAATGGTTTTGGGCCCTGGGACAACTGTCCATATTGCAACTGCACAATCCGTTCCTGCTGTGATTAATGTTTTCCCGTCGACGAATAAAGAAGTGGTTAGTTGTCCTTGATGCATATGCTCAAACAATCCGAGAAGTTTCTTGGAATCGGCTGAGTAGAAGCGTACACTCCCATCAGTGAAGCCCCATTCCATATACCGATCATATTGCGGGGGAATGTTATGACGGAAGGCGGCGGAGCAGAGAAGGCGGTCTTGCTTGGATGAATATAAGAGCGAAGAAACACGTTCGTGAGATTCTGCAATTAAAGTTAATATACAGCATCCGTGAAGAAGTTGATGCGCTTACCAAGCAAAGGAAAGGGAAGACGTGTGAGGGACTCTGCGGCATTGTCAAGGCGTTTGAAGCGCTGAGTGGAGTCCTCCCGCTGAATGTGTGCTCGTTGGAAGACTTGAAGAGGCGTCTGACCAAAGTTGTGGATAATGCCAATTGTAGCGAGGCGCTCAACGGGGTCTTCGATGTTATCAAGGTCTTTTGCCCCATGGTACGAGAGGTGATGGAATACATTGGTTGCTTCGACGGCAGCCTCACCTCGCTGTTTGAACCCGAAGACGAGGTCGATCCAACGATGTAGATTTTTGCTTACATATGGGCTTTCAAGAGCTTCGCGGTGCTTCGCTATGAAAAGTTCCGGATCACCTTTGGCCCAGGGAGGAAGTATGACGTCGTCGATTTTTTCTCCCGTACCTTGTTTGAGACCAAAATTGTAGCCGTTTAGGTTAGTCAGAAACTCAGGAAGGTAAAAGAACTCCGGTGTGAGTTCTCGGACGTCGGTCATATTGTCTCGTGAGGCAGAGAGCCAGGCCCGCTCGATGGAATAGAACAGCCTGTCAGCATGGTCAAAGCTCCCACCTTGGAGTAGCAGATACGACTGCACAAAGGGCTGCAACCGAATGAGATACGAGGTTACAATCATAGCAGACGAGTAATGCGTGCCATAGTGGAATGGTGGGGCGTTGTGATCGCCCATCTCGGCAAATGACTGATAACGTTCACGGAATTCGGATTCTCTTGACGATGTTTGACATCCCATCGGTCTTGAGAAGTCTCGGAAAGTTCGTGGGTCTGTTAAATCCAACTCTTCACTTGTGTAGTCTGCTAATACCCATGGGAAAACTGGATATTGTGTCAGATCATTAAAAGTTCTGCCGGCAAGGGTATTAACAAGCATTAAGTAGTGGAAGTTGGAAATATCTCCTTTCATCCATTTCTTGGTAGCCGGATTAGAGGCAGCAGGAGCGAAGACGTTGGCAAATTTAGAGCCAAATGTCTGCGGCGCTTCCTCTGGGTTCCGCAAGGACTCAAGGCGCCATGAGTTCTCTGGATGCGCCAGAGAGTCTGGCTTGCTGACGTGCGGAGCTCGCGCAATAAGCCTTGAGAAAAGGTCGTTCCGTGTCGTAGAAGAGATTGCAGTGAGAAGATAGCTTCGACCGTCTTCGAAGAAGATCTCAATAGCGACATCACGGAAAAGGAACCGGCGCTTGGAGATACTGATGACTTCGGCCCATTTCCAGTGCCTTGCGGACTGCTCTTGATCTTTGAGTAGTGGCTTTCGACTGGATGTTTGCCGCCCTGAAATCATCTGCAGGTATGCATCTCGCTCATCCGGTGGAGCCTGCCAAACTCGTACGATCTCTCCATCTGATCGCTGGAAAAAGTCATCAAGGAGGTATAGCCAGTCTTTGCCAAGAATGAGAAGCCCTTCACATGCTTCCAAGCCTACGATACGGGAAACATTGCAGACATGTTGAACTTGATCACCACGTTGTAAACTCCGCATGACTTTCCGATTCTTATCCTCGAAGCCATCCTCGTCTTCTTTGGGGTCTTCCACCATTTCAAAGTCTTCTTCAAGGGCTGACTCTGAGGATTGGCTATTTGAGCGCTGGCGACCAGCCTCCGGAATCGAAGTTCTGTTCGGATCGGGGGTCTCTGACGGAGTAACACCAACAACCTCCTGAGATGAAATTCTGGGCACATTGGTTTCTAGTCGAAGCCTGTTCTTCGCTATCATGTCGGAATCCTTGCGTTTTGGCTGGTAGTCATCTTGGCGAGGAGTGTCATCCGGTATGATCCTCATGCGCATCCGATTACGGCCTTCTGTCTCGTCTAAACGCCACTTCAACTGCGTGTCGCCTTCGAATAATCCACAAGGTCTCCGCAGGGCTCTATCAAGCTGCACGATTGTAGATGATATGAATGAAAGGTTATCTTGCTGATCTTGCAAAGCACGTTGGTGTTTGAGACGCTCCGAAGCATGCACATTAGCTCTCCAATGCGTAGTCTGAACCTCGTGTCTCTGCCAGGTGGCGTCGCTTATGGCTTCTTCACTCTGCCACTGTTTTAACTTCTCCTTGCGTCTTGCGGCTCTGTTCTTTAGGGTCTCCTCGGTCTTGCGATTCTGGTCCACCACAAATTCCTCCCAGGTTCTGGACACGGCTCCAAAAAAGAACGCGTTCAAGTCGGCTTGGTATTTGTCGATCCAGGTGAGAAAAGTTTCGTTGTCTAGTTCCATCAATTTGTGAAAGCCTCTTGATAGGTATTTTTGATTCACGTTGATAGCATGGTTAAGGATTGCGGACGTGTCATCGGGTTTTTGAACGAGCAATAACCGCCAAAAGTTGGCTGCTGCTAATCGTACTGGCTGATCGTTGCTGACTAATTTGGTATAGAGAAGGTAACAAATCAGTTTCAGGAAGAGACCTTCGTTGTTTTCGGATGATAGTATGATTGTCTGCCAATATATCATCTTGTCGATGAACGCGACGGTTTCTGATCCTTGTTCAGACGTATCTGACTCTGAGAGCCGTAACAGCACTACTCGAAGAAAAACGGATCGAATAGTAGCAGTGGCCTGAGTGCAGAGGCGCACGCTCTTTATTTGAGCAATGTCCGGACGTTGTAAGTATTCAAGTAGTGCACCTGTGAAGTCCAGAAATGGTTCGGCTCCATTCAAGAACCACCCTTCAAAGACTGCTTCTGCGAGATGCGTGACATATCGGGCGAGATTGGTGAGAACTCTTGGTTCATGGAGGAGCTTCTGGTTGAGTTGGATAGTGTTCGAAACTGTGGACATGGCGTGGCGGAGAATATATGATTCGAAATATGCTTGATGCTCTTGAAATCCAGGTGGAGTTTTTAGGAATAGACCAAGCCCAGGGAAGTCTTTCCGTTGAAACAGCTGATCTATAAACACACCAATCACAACTTCGAGGAGTCCTTCAACCACAGTACTACCAATTTTCAAAGCCACCGGCGCACCATTCCTTGGTGATATTATAGAATTTAAGGGAGGGGTGGGCTTTGAGTTGTCGAATTTCTCTGCGGAAATAAGAATAAAAGTCGACCCGCGTCGCAGGGGTATCGCCCGTTGTGTTGCTAGGCTTGGTGGTGATTCCATGGTTGTCGTGCGAACGATTGGAGCTTGCTGATTTGCTGATTTACTGAGAGGCTGGATAACCACGTCTTGGCCTTCAAACGTTAAAGCAGAGCCTCTAGACAGTAGCTCTGTCTCTGCGCTAACACTATCAGAGGTGACGATAACTGGATAGAGAACAAATAATAACTCTTGTACATAATTAGAAGAATTTGCGTAGTCCCGAAAAGCTTGAGATCTCGCATGCACATCGGTAAGGAATTGAATAGCTACATTAAGCACTGCGGCATAGTTGTCGAGTCGATCAGCTTGTGGCTTTTGGGAATCTAGAAGAATTAGCAAAATCAAACCGCGATGGGAATTGATGACCGACCTGGAGAAGACTGCTTAGCACTTAAAGACATAGTTCGCCGCCTGCCGCGGATTGTAGGAGTTAAATCGGATGATGGTGGTTCATTGAATTCCATTTGCTGTGGCTCGTTGAGGGATGTCGCACCGGCCTGATCCTTCACAATTGCACGCAACCCTGTTTCAAGCATCGCAGTAATAACTGGAAAGACTTCCGGATAAACCACTTGGACTCTGGGATTATTGGTGAAAAGGTCTGTAAGATTAAAGAGATCGAAGTCACGTTCAAAGTCGATACTAGCAACGTCACGGTCGAAGAGAATTGCGAAGCAAATTGTCCATATCCCCGGAGTGTTCCACCAAGATTTAAGTCTGTGTTTCATTATCGTGAAGCCGCCGCTTTTTTCTGCAAATTTTTTCACGTAGCTTGGCCCGTTGACGACAAGTAGACGAGCAAGTATCTTTGCACCCAGGACTACCACACGAGGATCGGTTTCGGCAAGTAAATAAAGAAGCCACTAGTAATTAAGTCAGCAAACACTAGACACACAATCAAGTAAGTAACTCGTACTTTGCTCGTCACATTTTTGGCAAATCGCTGAATGTCGGTGATATTAGCTTCATCACACAACAGTTCCGCTAGCATATTGAGAATTGCCACACCTAAATCTGCAAGTGAGAGACTAGGTGCTATGTTGGGATCAATGATGGGGCTTGCCGAACGCGGCGTCGAGCCTGGAGTTGTAGATGGAGGAGTAGCCCTGTTTCGGAGCCGCATGACGCTACTCTTCGAACGTAGTGTTCGCTTTGCGAAGGTACGACTATCATGAAGTGCATACGTGACAAATAGAGCCAAGAACCGCGCCGTTTCTCCCGACATATTGCACCGCACAAGGACTTTAAAAGCCTCAAGAAAGTACGGAAATACATCCGCAGAGAATGACTCTCCCTTCAATGCATCCATAAGCCGCTTGACAACCCCTATAGGAATGTTAGTCCGCCTACAAGAGAATGACTCGTTCACTCACGCATTCTAATCAGTCGCTTTGCATTGTAGTGGTGATGTTTGCTGCCCCGAGCAAAATTGACGAATTGACCATAGTATAGTTTCTGAGTCTCCACAGATAATGTCTTCCTCCATATTTCAAGATCGACGAGAAGGACTCTGTACGCTAATGGATTAATGATGAGAGACTCTGTTGGATTTTCTTCATCATATCCGATGAAACGCAAAATAACTCTGAGCAAGCCAAACACGAAAGACTCGCGCTCATCGGTCGTCATGTTAATCTCAGAATACTTTTGTCCAGCAGAAGCAATTGCTGAGCCAAGGCCCAATTTTTGACGGAGAATCTCACCAAGAACAGCGAAGCCATTTTTACTTTCGATAGCCTCGCAATTACGCCAATTACCTTCGACAGCCTCGAGAAGGATCTTAACCGCTCGCACAACTGCATCCGGAGTCTGGGCTAGTTGAACTAGCTTCAGACCGACTGCAGTACAGCCTCCTACCCTCCACATTGCATCATCAAGTGCTTGAGGGACAGCTACGACTGGATTTCCGGCGAGGAGCCCCACACCCCGAGACTGTGTCAAAGCGTCGTTGATGGAAGGAACCGCAGCGTTAATTATGATTGCAGTGCCGCGCATTCGCGTGCGTCGATGAAGATTCTTTGCTGCTTCTCGAGAAAGTGATTTGATTAACTGCGACTCATCGACATTGTTTCGATCATCGTCATCCATGACAGATGTGGGTGACAGACTTATGAGTATTCGCGATTCTGGCATAATATTCCCGGCATTCAAACGAATTGCTGTGACAATATCAGACTGCTCTTCTTTTCCAGGGTGTAAGATTTCATTTTGCACATGTAGCTCGGCCGATGCACGGTACGTTTGGAAGGATCCAAGACGATCCTGGTAATTGCCACTGTATCGAGGACCAAGTTTATGATGGACCGCGATCATCTCATCTGATAGAGGCTCCTGGAAGAGGTGGAATGAAGCTACAGACAGTCTTGAACTGAGCACATTTCGTCCTAAGCGAGGAGCTAGGTCCTGTGGTGTACCAAGAAAAGCAAGGATGGGTGCGTGCTTTTGCCCGCCAGGTGATAGAGAAGTGAGGCTTTCAGTGTTTCCGTTGAGTGGGGGCGGACTGGCCGGATACTGGCATTTCATAGCCTCTGTGAATTCTCCATTGACGTAAAGTGAAGCCCGGCTAGAACCCATACCCATGGTCTTGGCGCTCGGACGTCTGTGGACGACAGCAATGTGATACCAAATACCTTCATCAAAGACAGTAGCCTTTTTGAATCTGATGCTGGGTTTGGAGGATGCCATGGAGGTCTGAAGGATAAAGCGACGCGTGTCTTTTTCGAGATACGCCATGACGAAGCAAGTTTGGCTGGGGTCGTAAGCTCCAAATATCGTCGTGTGGCAATTGGGATCGTATTTATCTACTCGTATCCAAGCAGTCATTGTGTAACCTCCACTCGATGATGAAGGGGGAAAGGGTCGACCAAGGTCGGCCAGCTCAATGGAACTGTATCCTTGCAAAGAGAGATCGAACTGTATGAAAGGCGGCTCCCGAGACACTCTCATGCCGTGGAGGAGAAACTCTGCTGCTTCCTCTGAATACGAGGCTTGACGAAAAAGGTAATAAGCATCTTCTAACTGATTGACACCAAAACCGATTAGACTTCCCGCAAGTTCTCGTAATAAACTAGCTTCAACAACAGAACGATTCTTTCCGAAGAGTGCCGGAAGAATGATACTCAATACTCCGGTAACATGGACAGCAGCTTTATTGCAAGTAGATATAGCCATGATCTCTTGAATGGCTAGGAGAATAGAAATCGATAGGTGTTGGGGTCTAGAACCAGAGATATCCTCTCCAGATAGCATGAGCCAGAAATTAAGGATGATAGGAACCATGTCCGGATTCTGCAGCAATTCGTTACCGCTAAAAATCCCTCGCAGATGACTCCGAAGGGTTGCGATGGTAAGCTCGCCCTCCTCGCCACCGTCTATCCCGCTATCTGGATAGATGACCACATAGCTTGAAGTTTGAGAATCAATGCCACTCAATGGTTCGTCGTGACCTTCTTTCCTCTGGGAATCGCCAACATTATCGATGTCACGAAAGATGCGGGTCATCGCTTCTTCACCCAGCGCAAATGCGAAGAGGCAACCAAACAGCTGCTCCTGGCCAGCATCGTCACGGCGGCTCTTCGACTGACTACCTCCAAGACCCGTGCTTCCAAGAGCTTGTTCGAGTGCATTCCACCCTCCACCCTCCACCCTCTTTGCAAAATATCTCCGATTCCCCGGATGTTCATTAAGAGCTTCTGAGAGCACATCCAAGGTCGCCTTGAGGACCTCAAAGAAATCGCCCCGGTCATCGGCCGACAATTTTGAGGGATTGTAGAAGCCGGACACCGAGCGTATTGTCGCGAGCAGAACCGTGAAGCCTTGCACATGGCGAAATGCGTCTTTAGCTTGCGTAGGGTCGGGGGAGTCGATTAGCAATTGGCGAATGCGGCGTAGGGTGTTGCTCTGGGCTTGGAGATTGTCAGCGGAGGGTGTTTGCCTGTCGGAGGCATTTGTGAGGTCTTCCGCAAGGGCGCGCAGCTCTGCAGTGGCTTGACTATTCTGGGGATTTGTCCTCGAGGCAGCAGTCGAAGACCTGTACCGACGCGCCTGGCCATCCATATTCAGGTAGTGCCTCCGCCGCTGAGGTAGTTTTGAAGGGGAAATCTAGGGCGAAGCAAAAGATAGTGCATGTCTCTCAGCACGGTGAATTCGGGGAAAGGAGAGACGGTTGCGCCTGTAGCACAGTGCTGGTGTGAAGCAAGCCCAGCACTCGGATTATGGCGGCTGCACGCGAAAGTGGGAGATGAAGATGGTGTTGCTAACTGACGCAACTGGAGCTTGGACGCCGAATCTGATAAAAGTCGCAGTGTACGGTTTCCACTCTCAGCAGCCAAAGCAGCAAAAATATGCCGGAGCTCTCCCAATACGCCTGTTGTATCCCTATCCTAGCGTCCAGGCACGCGTAAATGGCGAGTGACGATGGCCCAAGACACGGCTCACGAGGCAGCACTCGCCCTGAGGTCGCTTGCATTGTCCAACAAAGACACACTATTCCCGAAGCAGTAGAGACGCCAGCCTCACCATTACTCAGCCTCCAGGCCGATCCTCCGAGCTTCTTTGGTCTCGTGCAAGCCCCGACTCTGGCCGCGCCTTGATAAGAGCTCCCCATCACCATAGCTACCACCTGCTCCATCATCCATCATCCTCATCCTCTCCTCCATCCTTCCTCCTTCCTCCCCTATCACCATCTCTTTCAACACTGCTTTACTCCATTCCCGCTTTTATTCTCGTCGTCTTGTTTCGTTTGTAGCAAAGCCTAAGGGAGTTTACCCGCCGCCATGAGGTCCGCTCTCAGTCTCTCGCTGTTGCCGCTCCTTGCGTCGGCGTCGCCGGTACTCAACGTTGGCACCATCCACAATGATGCCGCTCCCATTCTCTCATCAGTGAATGCGAAGGAGATTCCCAACTCATATATGGTCGTGTTCAAGAAGCACGTAAAGCACAGCGATACCGCTTCTCATCACGATTGGGTTCAAAATCTCCATCTGTCCAGCCAGAAGGAGCGGGCGGAGCTGCGAAAGCGCTCCCAGTACCCTATCTCGACTGATATATTCGAGGGCTTGAAGCACACCTACAACATCGCTGGCGGATTGTTGGGCTACTCTGGCCACTTCGATGACGAGACTGTTGAGCAGATTCGGAGACATCCTGATGTGAGTCACTTTACATGTTATTAACATGACTTGCATCGAACATGTCGCCAACCACATCACCTCGCATCTCCTTTCATCTTCCGAAGCTCATCTGCCGTCGCGTGTGTGGATGGAGCTCTCCTATCCCACTGCTCTTATCTCCGCTCTTTGCCGCTGCCGAGCCCTCACGCAATCGGTTGGCCTCATCCATCACATGATGCATACCCAATCAATATCCTACCTCCCAATAGTGCACGATTGCTAATGAATTCGACATTGAACAGGTCGAATATATCGAGAAGGACTCTGAAGTCCACACTATGGAAGACGACGTTCAGATTGAGAAGAACGCTCCTTGGGGCCTTGCCCGTATCTCGCACCGCAGCAGCCTGAGCTTCGGCACATGGAATAAATACCTTTATAGTGCCGATGGCGGAGAGGGTGTTGATGTATATGTCATCGATACTGGCACCAACATCAAGCACGTCGACTTTGAAGGTCGTGCTACTTGGGGCAAGACCATCCCAGCTAACGATGCTGATGAGGATGGCAATGGGCACGGTACTCACTGCTCCGGTACTGTTGCCGGAAAGAAATACGGTGTCGCCAAGAAGGCCAACGTCTACGCTGTCAAGGTCCTTCGGTCTAACGGCTCCGGAACCATGTCCGATGTCGTCAAGGGCGTCGAATATGCTGCTGAGCAGCACTCCAAGAAGGTCGAGGCAACCAAGAAGGGCAAGGGCAAGAAGGGATTCAAGGGCAGCGCTGCCAATATGAGCTTAGGCGGTGGCAAGTCTACTGTTCTTGACCTGGCCGTCAATGCCGCCGTCGATGCTGGCATCCACTTTGCCGTCGCCGCTGGTAATGATAATGCTGACTCTTGCAACTACTCCCCCGCTGCCGCTGCGAACGCAGTTACAGTTGGCGCTTCAACTCTTCTCGACGAGCGTGCGTACTTCTCTAACTTCGGAAAGTGCAATGACATTTTCGCTCCTGGCCTCAACATCCTGTCCACCTGGATCGGAAGTGAACACGCTACCAACACCATCTCCGGCACCTCCATGGCCTCTCCTCATATCGCCGGTCTCCTTGCCTATATGCTTTCTCTCCAGCCCTCTAAAGACTCGGGTTACGCTGTTGCAGATATTACCCCAAAGAAGCTAAAGGCGAACCTGATTTCCATAGCTACTGAGGGTACTTTGTCTGACGTTCCAAGTAACACTAAGAACGTAAGTCTTTCTACACTGTGTCACAATATCCTGACATCTTACTAATATTTTGCTAGATCCTTGCCTGGAACGGCGGTGGGTCGTCCAATTACACTGATATCATCAGCAAGGGAGGCTATACCGCTGGCAAGCAGGTGGATGAGGAACATGACACTGTCACCATTACCATCCCTGACTTTTCCCCTGAAGATATTGAGGTTGAATTTGAGGAAAGCCTCAAGGCCACTGGTCGCAAGATCGAGAAGGGCTCCTCCCGTCTCCAAGAGAAGGTCGAGAAGCTCTCCCGGGAATTCGAGGACTTTGTCGCTGATGAGATGGAGGAGTTCTTTGACGAGTTCCGCGCGCGTATGGAATCTGCAAAGGCCGAGTAAGATGTTTTTTTAATCAAAGATGAGAATCTTGCTGCATCATATTCCGTCACGGGTAGCGTCTGCCTTAATACCCAAGTTCGTTTGGTTAGCGTATTTATGCTATCTATACTCGAGGTGGGTATGATTGGTCTTAGGACTGGGTTTTTCTGGCGGATCTCATCGGGAGAATTTGAGTGCTGTATCTCCCTTATTGCATAGATTGATGAACTGAAGCGGGTGGTTGGAGCATTTCCTTCGGTTCGTGTTGTTTAACATGTAGTTATCTCATCACCTCTGGGGATTATAAGGGATTGGTAGTACTTAGCAACGATGTTTCCATCTATGGCTATTCGAAACTTACGCTTTCTTGGTGCGGGTCTTCTTTGCGAGTATTGATGTACCATTACATTTGAGAAGAGGCCCTTCAATCGGATTGTGCTATCTTATCAGTCTATGTTGAGTCATCTCGTTCTGAGCACTTAATGTCTTACGTTCAACCTTTCTTCACCTTCGCTAGGTCAGGAGCATCTTCCATCTGACAACTAACACAAACCATATCCACAGAAAGCCAATTTCGGAGTCCACAGCAGCCTATCAAGGCCAGCAATTTGTCTGCATAGGCTGTGAGCGTTGTAGTCCTGGGAGATATTTTCGAGCACCTTGACGGCAAGCGATATTCGGTACTTGCGGCACTAAGTTGCAGCTAACCAAACGCCAATACACTCTAGACTTGACTAGCCAACTGAAACTCGCTCACTGTATCGTTACTGCTGTCCTATAGTATTAGTCAATTCCCTGGCGTAGCCAAGATTGGTGCCTGCAACAATTCACTTTCTTTGGATCCAGCAAAGAGCTGTCTGAAAAGGTCTTGCGAACACTCCATGTCAGCGTGGAACTCCCTAACAATGAGTGCAAAACATCTGTCTTGCCCATGGAGGGCATACAGGCAATCGGTTATGATTCTCCAGTCGACATGGAAGATGTGCAGCTTCTCTACGGTATCCGAAACATGACTCTGCACTGTTTAGGTGTTGCCTTGCTTGAACTTGGATACTGGAAACCTTTGGATTCTCATGATCTATTAGCAGTGCGCTGACTTGCCGCAAGCCGATCACCGCTAGGGCCAAAATATCAGGAAATAGTCCAGAAGTGTTTGGGTTGTGACTTTGGTCTTGGCAGTGATCTTACGAAGACCGATCTGCAATGCGCGTTATATAACGATGTTGTATGTCCATTAGAAAGTATGATGGAAAGCCTAGATATTTCCTAAGGTTAGCGGTTGGAGTTCTTTGGCCCTGGCCATACGAACTATCCAGCGCTCAGAATTAAGCGTATAACCTTTTACGACACATTTCTGAAACCCCTTAGAACAGGCAGTGGAGTCTTTATAACGTTACTAGGAAGAACCGTTACCGTGTTTTATTGTGCTTCCGAGAAGTACTCATTGTCGCCGCGCTAGATTTGCGAACTGGAGATCTTGGGATTGGGTGATACCCGTATAGTTTCTGCAGTGTTCATAGTATTTGTAGCACTGGTAGCAATTCGCAGTATACTACATAGCTAGCTATAGATTCTGCTCTAATGTGTGGGTTGACAGCTTGCCTGGAAATACAATTGATTACTGGTTCTTTTTGAGCGTGGCTGTGGCTAGATTTGCTGTTGGTAATTAGTGCGCAAAGGGCCGGAAGACCTTGATTGTGGAGGGGCTGAGGCCATTCAAACAATCAAACATACAAAAGCAGGAAAATGAAAGGGGATCTGAAGATCTTTTGATTTGTTATATTCAGCCCATAATCACTTCTGATTATTCTGGCCCATCCTTATTGCGACATCCGCAGCTCGGTGCTATTTTCCAAGCGCCTGATAAAGCCGTATTCCAGCGACTCAGATCATGAGCCTCTCTACCTTGTCCTTCAACGATCTGATCTGGCCGGATAGATCACTAGCCTCGTTTGTCGTAATACTGGCTGCAATGACAGCCCGGCTCACTCCGCAAGCCCTTCCCAAAGCCATTTTGCTAGGGACATATACGTAGGGGACGTTCTTGTCTTCACAGAGGAGAGGCAGGTGGAGGACGATGGCCAAAGGCGAGGTGTCGGCGGCGAGAACGATGATCTCTGATACCCCACGGTTTAATGTCTTCGTCGCTTCGTTTGCTCCCTTTTTCAACTGTTCCCATATCAGTATCGCTGTAGCTGCATGTGGATCAAAAGTGTGGATTTGGTGAAGAACGAACCTGACGATAGTGATTAGCCTGCTGCACAAGATCGAGAATCTCTTGAGATAAAGCGGAATCGGCCACAGGCCAAGCTATGTGCTTGTTAGTCGAATTTTACTTAACATGAGGTGGACCAGTGAAACTTACCAGCGGCTTCTACCATGATTTGGTATGGTCAGTGATTGGTGTTGATTTTCTGTTCGCTCGCCCGAAGGTTCACTGCGTTGGAGGCACGCTCGAAAGTTCTTAGCTTGTTAAAGTTAAGAGATAAAGTTGAAGAAGAAAAGTTGGCGTTTGGGCCGGATTTCAAGGATGGGTGCATCGGACTTTAGTAGGACCGTTAATTATGGCCTGTGCGTAAATATACCCGCACGTGACCCGTCTCTGATGGTGCGGATTTTTAACCGGTCCGCAAGCTGACTAACTACATTTGTGCTATCCACCAATTGCGGCTGAAGAGCTTCACGTGACACTCATGAGTCCTCTCGTTTACGCTAAAATTGCAGTGAAATACCAACCATCAGGATATGTTCGAATCAGCACGGGCGGTCGAATTGCCGCTCCACACCGCTCTGCGGCTACCAAAGCTTTAAGTCTCTCAACACGTCACCGTCTGCAGTCAGCGCATTGAGTGCATGGAGAATGCCTGAACATTCTTCACAATAACAGCTGTGGTGGGAGGAAGTGATGTTAACGTCTCGTACCGCGGTTTTGCTGGCGCGAATTGCACGCTTTTTTTTCAGTGGGACTTGGCGAAGGCAAGTGAAGTGGCTGGTCTCCCTGGTTCCCTGTTGACGTCGACAGCAGCTGAGATGCTGGGATGCTGAGTGCTGAGCGCTGAGATGCAGAGTGCTGAGATGCAGAGTGCTGAGATGCTGATGAGATATTGATTTAACCCTCATCTTGCTTCCAGAGTATATCCCGTGACCAAATCCTTTGTTCATCTCTTGTTCACCCCGAAAATGTGCCATATGACGAAACCATAGTTCGCCTGGTTTGGCCTATCCCACGCTCCGGCACGCTTTTCTCTCCAAGGTGTCGCTCCACATAACATAAGAAGTTCCCGTCTTCTCCAGTTTTATCGCTTCGACTTCCAATCCTTCTTCTTTTCTTTCCTCCACTCCATTTGATATTACCCTCCCGCCACTCTCTCTATTCCTTAATTCCGACCATTCGTAGCTGGTCGGAGCGTGTGTATATAAACTTTATATCATCCGTGACATCCCGGATTTAATCCCCACACCTACCCCAACCCCCCAGCGGACACTAGAGCCACTGCAGCCATGGTAGGATGCAACGAAGAAGTCGAGAAACACGAGCCCTCAGATGTCTCCTCCCACAATGAGGCGAGAGAGAATGTCGACGACCCGTCTCAAGAAGCAGTTGACTATACAAAATGCAAATGGCCATGAGTTGGACGGGTGGTATCTACGACATGACCGAAACCACAGAGGACGACTGCTGCGATGAACTTGGCTTCTCTTTTCCCACCTGAAAGAAATGGACCGTCCTCACCATTATCTTCCTCGTCCAGGTCTCGATGAACTTCAGCACCAGTCTCTATTCCAATGCCACGGGCGGCATTTCCAAAGATTTTCACGCCAGCGAGCAGGCAGCTCGAGTCGGTGCTGCCATCTTTCTCACCTGCTACGCTTTCGGATGCGAGCTCTGGGTTCCGTGGAGTGAGGAAGTGGGAAGGTGGCCCATCATGCAGCTCAGTTTATCCCTCGTGAACGTCTGGCAACTCCCCGCCGCTTCGACGAAGAACTTCGGCACCCTAGTCGTCGGCTGTGCTTGGGCGGTCTTTCTTCCGCAGGAGGTTCCGTCACCCTAGCTATGGTTGCTAATATGTGGGAGGCCGACTCCCAACTGTACGCCGTGGCATATGTTGTCTTTTCGTTAGTTGGAGGTTTAGTCCTCGGCCCTATTGTTGGCGGTTTCGTTGCCATCTGACCGAGGCTGCTTGCAGTCGGAATCTCAAATTCCCTAGTTGTCTCTTGCAGGTCCTTGGTCTGGCTTTGAGCTGTAGTAGCTGTGACGAGATGTCTAGAGATGTCTGATGTACAAAACCTTCTCGTAGACCAGATTCGATCTGCCATTACATAAGTGTGCTCTTAAATATAACCAATGTGCGTATTTGGACATAGACATACGTATATACATTCAGAGTTATAATATACAATGTGTTAATACCCTCGAACCCTGCACGAACACAAGGGCCCCAATGCGAAAAAATCAGAGGTATGTACAGAAACATCGCGTTTCCCGAGTCCCTCGAATGACTCTGCATCCAGCCCCGCCTCCTAGAGCCTTCCCTGCTCTAACTTTCCTTTTAACTCCCCATCTTAAAACTCTCCCTCTCCAGGCTCTTGCCCCTCCCACCCGTATCTCCCAAGTCCTCCAAGCCGACCAACTTCACGCCACCCTTCCCTAGTCCCTCCAATTCCCTTCTCCAAGCTCATTCCCCTCCAATTCAGCCCTCCAAACCTGCCCCTTCTAAACCTTCTACCTCTCCTTCCACCAACTCACCCCCCTCACCCACCCTCCCCCCCTTCCCCATCAACTCCCTCAAAAACCCCTCATCCCCCTCCACAGTCCGATGAAACCCGCCCCCAACCCCATCACTCACCCAGCAGACTCCCAACGCGCACTCGATCCGCCGCAGCCGCCACGTCCACAGCGCCAGCAGCGCCTCCTCCATCTCGCGCGTCCAGGCGGGAGCGAGGTCTGGGTGCTGCACTAGTCTGTTCTGCAGGCCGCGCGGGAGAGAGGTGAAAGGGACGCCGCTTTGGGCAAAGACGCGCCAGGCGAGGGCGGGAGAACCGGCGCGGAGGAGGGCGTGGATGAAGACTGCGGGGGCGTGGAGAGGGCGCGGGTGTTCCATTTCCGGCCCTGGTTCCGCTTCCGTTGCTCCGACTTCCGCTGCTCTGACTTCTACTTCCGCTTCCGCTTCCGCCTCCGTTTCCGCCGCCACCGTCCCCCTTTCCCCCTCTGGCACGCCGCCACCAGCCCCCCGCTTCCCTCCCCGCCCAACCCACCCCTCCCACTCCCTCCACACCCCCTCCGCATCCCCGACCCTCCCGAGCGCCCGCACCCACACGCCCAGATACCCCCAATCCGCTCGCCTCCCTTCCATCCAAAGCCCCAAATGCCACGGCTCCCCCCCGGCCCCTTCCACCCCCTCAACCCCAACCATCGCCCTGACCCACTCCCCCCTCGTTCCCCCCTCGCATCCCGCTTCTTCCGCCTCCGCCGCGACCGCCCGCCCCGCGACCGCCCGAACCACCTCCCCGAACAGCCGCGGCGGCAGCGCAGCCCGCCGCGCCCGCAGCGCCACGAGGTGTCTCCGCAGCGCCGAAAGCGTGGGCCTCGGCGCCGCCGCCGCCATGTGCAGCCCCGCGTACAGCAGCGGCGTCGGGGGCGGTATGTTGCGAGCGCGGAAGCGCGTCAGGAGCGCCGTCAGGAGCGCGGGCAGGCGGGTGTCGGCGGGGTGGGCGCGGTGCAGGCGGAGGAGGGCGCTGGATAGGGGGCCGGCGATGGAGGGGGAGGCGAGGGCGGTGGTGAGGAGGGGGTCGGAGAGCGCGGTGATGGTGAGGCGCTGGAGGGAGGCGGGGGAGGCGGCGAGGGGCAGTTGGGTGAGGAGGGCGTGGTGGAGGGTTAGGTCGGCGAGGCGGGTTGGGTCGGGGGCTGGGGGCTGGGAGGAGAGGAGCTGGCGCGCCGCGGTGGAGAGGGCGGTGGTGGTTATGGCGTCGCTTTGCCGTCGGGATTGTGCGACGATTTTGGGGGTGCGGTGCCGGTGCCCTGTCGTGCGGGGGAGGATTGCAGTGCGTAGTTCGTCTGTAAGGCTGAAGAGGTTGAGTTGTCGGTTCAGAGCGTCTCGGAGATCCGGCGGGATGTCGTCGATTTCGGGGGTTTCTTTAACTGGCTTGCTGGAAACACGAGAGCGTCCGTCATCATGATTGCGAGCGTTAGGTATGGCGCTATTCTGGCGCCGAGTATGAGGCTTTTTCCTACTCTCCCTGAGAGCGTAAGACGGTCTCTCATCCTTACTACTGCTGTCGGATGCGTTGTGGGTTGAGAGGGTACGAAGGATTGTCTGTCGCCCACGGGGGGGGTGGCGGGCTATCGAGGGAGCATATTTGCACAGGACGCACATGGAACGAATGAAGCTCAATGGCATTGATGGTATAAGACTGTGCCCAGCTTTCCTAGTTGGGTGTGGTTATGATTTTGGAGACTGCATAGCAGTGTGGTCGAAGCTTCGAGGAAATAAGAGTGCTGGCAGGCAGCCCAATTGTCAATGCTGGTATCGGGAAGAGCTGTATGTTGAAGCTCTGAGTTGGCTTCAATTTCAAATATTGCTGAATAATGAGAGGCTGGCAGTGCCGTTGCTTCTTGAGCCCCAAAGAATTGGTGTTGTGGCTTGGTGTTGCGGCTCTGCGAAAAAGTTGGCGCTAGCGGCCGTCTCGACCTTTTCCTCCGACATCATCACCACCACAATTAACACTTTAACACCAGAATGACTACCAACAAGGAAACAGAAAGCGCCGTTGAGCTAGAGCAGCCACCGACTGTCGCAGAGACTCAAGAATGCGAAGCCACTCCAGACGCCGAACCCTCCAAACACACCTCCGATGCCGAACCCTCAAACGCAGTCCAGTCGCGCATGGAGCGCTTCAAAGCTCTACAAGCCCGCCAAGCTGCTTCGCGCAAGCAGAACCTCAAAGAATCAAAAGCAGAAACACAGCGGTTGGCCACTGATCCAAACCTCCTTTCTACGCTAGAGCGAAAACGCGCCATCGCCTCACACAAGTTACTCAAATCCGAGACTCCTGACTTCGAGCGCAAGCGCGCCTGGGACTGGACAGTCGAGGAGTCAGAGGCGTGGGACAAGCGCATGGAGAAGAAGTCGCGACATCGGGAAGACGTCGCGTTCCAGGACTACAGGCAGGATGCGCGGAAAGTTTATAAACGACAGCTGCGAGATCTCGCGCCGGATAAGGAAGCCTATGAGAGGCAAAAGCAGGAAGCGATTCAGAAGGCTGCGCAGAATGGAGGACTGGAGATTGTGGAGACAGAGGATGGAGAGCTCATTGCTGTGGACAGGGATGGAACCTTCTACTCGACCGCGGACAGCACAGATTTCGTCCAGAATAAGCCGGATAAGGCGGCGGTAGACCGGCTTGTGGCTGATATTAGGAAGGCAGAAGATGTTCGGCTCAAGAAGAGGAGAGATAGAGGAATCGATGATGATACCGGTGGAGATGTCACTTATATCAACCAGAAAGTATGTCTTATCACTTTTCTATATCTAACATCGTTCGGAGTGGTTTGGCTAACAGCCTTATTTAGAACAAGCAATTCAACGAAAAGCTTGCCCGCTTCTACAACAAGTATACTGCGGACATTCGGGAGAGCTTCGAGAGAGGAACTGCACTTTGAAAGCAGTCAGGTGATGTTTAGAAGACATTCTGTCACTTCGGGCGTTATCGGTGATTGGTTAGGCATTCAGGCACGTTGTATTTCTAGCATGGGACTGGATTTTGAGCAAATTATATCATTCAGCGCGGTATGATCACTAAGATCAGACCCCCGGTACTCGGACGCCCCCTGAGCTCGGACGCCCCACCAAAATCGGTGCCCCCATTAAAACCTACGCACCAAATCTAAACACTTTACTACAGTCAAACCTCCTTAATACGATATGGGGTATATAACGATTTTTTATTTATTTTTATATCCTGTTTGTATTATACTACGTACAATACTGGTGCATGCAGCCGAATAGCTATGGCACCGACACCTCTAAGAGGTCGGTAGACAGATGTTAATTTACAGGAACACCTCTCTAGTGGGTGATATTCACCGAAGATAGCGCCACTGAGACCAGAAGCTTACGCTCACCATGGGACTCGCACCCCCCCTCTAAGACGACTATCCATCCTAAGGAAAAACTCGAGAAAAACCCTATGACCCATAAGAGAGCCTTCCTATCTTCCGCGAGAAATGTGGTTATTTATAGTTAAAACGGACTATAAGAACTTAATAGGATTTCTAATAATAAAGGAACTTAACTAAAGATAGGTTAGATGGGCAGAAATACTTATAGAATACTAAGGGTATTAAAAACGTAAGAGTAGACGCGCTTAGTAGGAAGGCGGAACTATAAAACGATAATAAGTTATTAGGGGCAATGCTACGCAAAGATAAGGACGGACTAATTAGGTATAATTATCCTAAGATTATAGTAACTAGAGAAGAAAAGACCTATAAAGTATTAGAGAGTATGTGGTTATAAAGGATCTAAAAAATATAGTAAGAAGATCTAGGATATAAGGACTATGTTAATAGAGAAGCGATATATATTCCAAGGTTAATAGTAAAAGAGTTTGTTAAAGAATTCCATAAGGGAATAACCTAAGGATATAATAGAGCCACGGGCTTAGTGTTAAGACTCCAAAAGGAGTATATTATTAATAGAATTTAGGGATTAGCGAGATAAACCACTAAAGAATGCCTAGACTGCTAAAGGAATAAACTAATAAGGCATAAGCCGTATAGAGGGCTACAACCTATTAAAATACTAGAAAGACTATAGGAGGTTATATTATAGAATTTTATTATAAAGCTACCAAAATTAAAGAACTATATGTAGGGCTATTGCCTAGGTGTATGGTAGGGAGCAGGTAAGCCGAGCATAAGTTATAGGAGAGTTGATAGAAGAGGACGATATGGTAAAGAGTAGGTATAGCAATACCTTGTACGGAGAGAGACGAACTGATAAGGAGGGAAGGGCTGCAGGCCCAAGGAGCTTATAAGGAGGTGCTAAGGGCTAGCCGAAGGCTAGCCTTGGCAGCTTCTAAGAGCCCCTAGGTGTAAGGGCGCGAAGAGGCTTTGGGGAAGATTTAAAGGAACAATATAAATTCTATCTAAATCTAAGGGTATATAGCTCTTGAAGAGAACAAGACGTTGCGTAAAGAAGAGAAAGGAATAACCAGAGAATCTTGTAATTAAATAGTTAGGGGTCTTGGTCGATGCGTGCGCACGTGCGCACGCGGACGGACTTTGGTAGAATTCGATTGATCTAGCAGAACTTAGCAGAAGTTAATTAAGGCGTTAAGTTTATCTATTAAGTGTTTTACCAAGACATTTCTACTATAACTAAGCTAGTCCTGTTATAGTACCCCCCCTTTTAACCAAAGGTTTAAAATAATTTAATTTAGTTAAGAGTTTATAATTTTTTTATTACGTGTTATATTTTCGCGTTGGGTGGCAGTCTTGGCAAGGTAGATCTGACTAATTAGATAACTTTAACCGCCAGTTAAAGTTCCTTAATATCTTACATATTACGTAATCGCGTTACAAACATTATAACTTATTTTAAGTTCTTTTTAAATTCGAGTTTTATGTATTTGTGTTAGGTGGCAGTTGTTTACCTTTATATTATATCCATCTAGCTAGAGTAGGCCGCGAAGGATAGTCCTTATAGAATTCTTTTACTAAAGAAGGCGCGTCGGCCTTAATCTAATTATAGGTTTCCTAGGTTTATATTTTATATCCTTCCCACTTAATAAAAAGTTTAAATTATTTAGATTGTTTTTTCCATTATATATCATTAATTGAGTTAATAAAGTAAGAACCGTTACCGTTGTTAATAATTATAGAAGGTAGCGGCGGCACTTTACAAGTTAAAGGTTCACCTTTTAAAGGTTGTAGCAAGCTTACATAAAATGTTAGGTGTATTTTTATCTTAGTTAGTAGTTTAAGCTTATAGGTATATAGGCTTAGTTTCTTTTTAATTTGGTATAGGCCTACAAACTTCTAATTAAGTTTCTTTAAGGGCCGTTAAGTCTTTATATTTCGTGTATTTAGGTAAGCCATATTACCTTCTTTAAAGTTCTACGCGGGAGCTTATTCTTTATTTGCATGCTATTCCTATACCATTTAAGCGTATATTAATTTACTTTGTAGTAGTTCCGTTAACTACTTTATTTAATTAGTGAAGTTATGCGTATTAATTAACTAAATCCGTTTAATCGTGGGTCCTATTATATTAATTTTAGGTTGTGGTTTAAATCCAAGTTAAGGGTCTTATCCGTAGGTTGTGTAGAACAGCGTCATACCTATTAATTTGTTTATTGTATTGTTCGCAGTAAACTTAGCTAAAGGTAACTACTTTTCCCAGTCGTTTTACAGGTAGGAGTAGTATATTTATAGATATTGTTCTATAATCACATTTACAATTTCGGTTTAACCATCTATCTTTAGATAAAATATAGTTAAGAGTTATATTTATATGCTTAATCGTTTATATAGAGCTTGCTAGAAGTCTAAAACAAACTGGCTTCTATAGTTAGATATTATTAAGTTAGGGAGTCTATGCAGCTTAAAGATATGTTTAACAAAATATTTAGCTACTAAGATAATATTAATTAAGTCCATAGGAATTATATATTGTATTTTTATAAGGCGGTTAACTATTACTACTAGGTAAATCTACTATAAAGTTAATTAAGATATTATACTATCTTTGCATTGGAATTAATAATGGTTAAAGTACTCCTTATTTCTTTATATAAGAAGTCTTTCCATAAACACATGTTCTATATACTTAAATATATTTTCGTACATAGTTATGCATTATAGGCCAGTAATATACTCATTGGACTATCTCGTACGTTTTTACACAGCTAGGATGTCCCGCTATAGGAGAGTTGTATATAAATTTAAGTATCTTAAATCGTAAAGGTTTGGAATTCAGGACTACTATATTCTGTTAATAGTATAGTCAATCGTTACAAATTTTGCATTTGGCGAGTATAATATCTTTATACTATCATTTTCCTGTTTAAATTGCTTCTATTATATCTGCTATCTATATATTATTCTTATATTTGTATTCTATTAGCTTATTAATTTCTATTTCCTATTTATTAATTTCTGATTCGTTTCTATTAAGTTCTATATCTAGGAACATAGGATATAGTTTCTTAAAATATTTAGGGGGCAATAGGTGTGACGGTGCTAGAGCGCGTCACCTGCCAAATTCTGCCATGCTGCTGCCATATTCTGCCAACCTACGATTGGCTCGCTTACCGCTAGCGCCTTGGCGGCTGCCCTTTCATATATGTTTACTATGGTCCTAGCAACCCCCTTCTTTTCTTCTCCTTAGCTTAGTATCTTTATTAGATAGCAATCCACAAGCTTTAGTTTAGAGGCATTTATGCAAGCTATTACATTATACTAAGCTCTCCATACACTGCCTGGGAAGGCCTTAATAATATCCCACCCTACAAGAAACTTTGTCTGCAATAACGCGTTAACACGCTATACTTAGATACTAAAACAACTCTACATTACCTAGGAAGGCCTTAATAATATCCCACCCTATAAACTAGACAGGATTGGACCTATACCCCTAGAATTAAAACCAAATTATACGATTCTAATAAACCCTAGGAAGCCAATAATAGCACCTAAAGCGAGCTTATCTAAAAGAGCTGCCCCAACCTAAGAAGAACACAAGATTTAATTGGGATCTGAAATTGAGGATAACAATAATAGTATAGACATATATAAATAGATTTATGCCCTAACGGCTAATTAGGAAGCCAACCGTCTCCAAGCTTAAAGCATATAGGAGACCCTGTAAGAGATCTTAGACAGCCTTACGGCCCTATAAAGCTCAGCCCCCCCTTCCAGAAGTCCTAGTCGTCCTATTCACTCAACCAAATATAACACACTAGGGAGTATAGACATAATAATAAAACAATTAAAGTCCGTCAAGCTCCCTAACCCCCAACTACTGTCTAATAGGATAGACCCTACCTTTAAGAATTAGAGGATTTAAGTACAAGGAAAGCTCCACATTAACCACAACCATTTCCTTTTTAAAGAAGCCAAAATGCTCTACCTCTTTAGTTAAACCACAGGGGATGCCTAACGGCACCTTTAAGCCAAGTTTAAGGACGATTCCCCTATCCAATTTATATTTGTTAATAAGATAATACGGCACCTAGCTGCTATCTACATTAACCCAAACAAAGTACGGGATGCCTAGTATAACTATAATTACCTAATAATAAAACTAAACTAACCCTTTACTGAATTCTAGACTTAATTCCTATACCTTATAGAAAAAGGCCAGGTTCCCCTTAAGAACTACCGTTTGGACTTATACAATAAGCTAACAATCCAGCTATAAGAGAAGATTACTGTAACCTTAGATAACCTACTAACCTATAAAAAACTCGCAGCTCATTGCCTATCTTTAGACATAGAACTAAAGCGGATTAATACCCGCCCTAATTGGCAGAAGTAACCATATAGCGATTGCAACTCACCAGCCACACCTATAGGAGCTGGAGTAGGAAGACAAGCTACGTCTACTCTTGTACCAAAAGTGGTTATAACTACACACCGGCAAGCCTTGTCTGACCAGCCACATACCACGCCTTTAACTAGTACTTATTGCAATACCCCAATCAACCCCACCTCAGCCACGTGCTACAACTGTGATAAGGAGGGTCACTTTACCTTATCTTGCCTAGAACTAGGGGATATCAAGAAGATAGAGGAAGGAGAAATATCTAATAAGTTAGGAAAAGAAGAACCCTAGGGAAAGACTCCCCCCTAGGGTATCCTATTAATCTTAAAGAGATTAATCTAAGTTAGTTAATAGGTGGAAAACACTTTATAGTTCCATGTACAGTATCTCAAAATAGATATAGAGTTAACTCAACTGCCCTTATTAACACTAGAGCAAATAGCTTTGCCTTTATAAATACTGCCTATGCAATTAACGTTGCTAAGTTTCTAAATGTAAAAGCTACCCTACTAGAGAAGCCTATTTAGGTAAAAGGCTATAACGGCTAAGCTGGTAAGCCGGTTACCCATATCCTAAAGTTATATATCTCCCTTAATGGACAACGTCAATACGGTATCCCTTTCTACATCTTAGACCTAGGGTCCCATAATATAATCCTCAGCCGAAAATAGATGTCCTACTTTAATATTTGGCTAAATATACAACAAAGACAGTTTATCTGGCCAGAGGATAGACCAAAATTACCCTCCTTTATTAGAGAAATTTAAACCAACCGCAAGACACTAGCTATGAAGTCTGACCCTATATATCAACAGAATATCCAGGCCCGTGACCTAGCCTTTGCCTAAAAAAACGCCCACCATAAAGCTGGAAAGAACTCCGTATTAACAAAGATACTCTCCTAAAGCGCTACGTTTAAGGAGGACTCTATATACAGAAGTGGGACAGATAGTAATATAAACAGCGTCCAAATCGCATAGATCTAACCGGTATAGAAAAGAACATACTAATAAGATATAAGGGATAACCTCCAAAAGATACAACAGGAGCTAAAAAGAGTAATAACGATGCTAATACCCCAGAGGGCCCTAAGGTCACACACGCCCCCATTATCCTGCAACCCCCCTACAGTAGATATCACTATAATTAGCGCTATAGCATTCCACTTTAATATGTACTAGAAGGAAAATAAGGTCTTTATAATAAGCCTATATAAGATTAACCGGATTATTAATAAGAGGGAAGAAAAGCTAATTAAGGAAACTAATAAGGAACTGGTTAAACGTCTTCTTCCTACTATCTATGCCAAGTACAAGGACGCGTTCTTAAGGGCGGCTTTAGACAAGTTACCCCCTTACCAGATATACAATCATAAGATTTAATTAGAAGCTAATAACTTGCTAGGCTATAGCCCCCTCTACCAACAATTAACGGATAAGCTAAAAGCAACAAAGCAGTACTTGATTAATAACCTAGATAAAGGGTTTATTAAGCTAAGTCAAGCCCCTTTTACTTCCCCTATCCTATTTATAAAAAAGCCTAGTAGAGGCCTCTGTTTTTGTATTAACTATTAAAAGCTAAATGCTATTACTTAAGAGGATCAGTATCCTATTCCATTAATTAATAAAACCCTTATATGTCTAAGCTGGGCAAAGATCTTTACTAAACTTAATATCCGCCAAGCTTTCCACTAAATTAGGATAGACCCTGCATCTAAAGATTTAATAACGTTCCGTACCTATTACAGGTCCTATAAATACAAAGTTCTTCCTTTTAGACTAATAAATAGACCGGCTACATACCAAAGGTATATAAATGATGTTCTTTTTAATTACCTTAACAAATTCTATACGGCATACCTAGATAACATCCTCATATACTTAGACAATGAACTTAAGCACCAAGTTCACGTTAAGAAGGTCCTAGAGAGATTACGGAATACAGGTTTACAAGTTAATATTAAGAAATATAAATTCAGGGTAAAACGCATAAAGTACCTCAGGTTTATAGTAAGTATGGATAGGATTAAAGTTGACCCTAAGAAGGTTGACGTAATCTGCAACTAGAAGCCCCCTTGTACTATAAAGGGGATCCAGTCCTTCCTAGGTTTTTATAATTTCTACTACCAATTTATCCATAACTACAGAGTTGTGGCAACGCCTCTTATACAACTTACCCGGAAAGACACGCCTTTTGTCTTTAATAATGACTATATAGAAGCCTTTAGAGAGTTAAAAGATCGGCTTATCTCTTCTCCAATCCTTTATCACTATGACCCAGACCTTAAATCAATGCTAGAGACGGACGCTTCTAATAGAGTTATAATAGGAATCCTATTACAGTTACATCTAGACGGCAAATAGTACCCTATTGCCTTCTTTTTAAAAACAATAGACCTAGCTAAGTATAACTATAAAGTACATAACAAAGAAATGCTAGCTATTATCCAATTACTGTCCTAATGGCGCGTAGAGCTTAAAGGCACAAACTCCTATATTAAGATATATACAGATTATAAAGCCCTAGAGTACTTTATAACTATAAAGCAGCTTACTAGATAATAAGCCCACTAGGCCAAAATACTCTCCAAATTCTTCTTTATGATTATATATTATTCTAGCAAGTAAAACACTAAAGCTAATGCACTAACCTAAAGGGAACAAGACGTAGGACCTTAGGATAAGCTAAAGACCTAATACCGGATGCGCGTCCTCCTCTATCCCAAATAGCTTAACCCACAAATTCTTAAAGAACTAAACTCTGAATGGAATAAGCTAGCACCCCTAGAGGGAGCAGTCTTGGATAAACTAATAGGGCTAGTTAACTGCATCCTAACTGCAAACCGCACGGCTGACTCCCTAAAAGCCCTCCACAACTAAGCCGCAAAGGAGGACCCTAATTTAAAAATAGAAGAAGGACTACTTCTATACCAAGGACGGCTTATAGTTCCAGATATTAACAACCTATAGATAGAGTTAATCCGCGAAGCCCACTGTTAAGTCTCTATAGCATACCCTGGTTGCAATAAGACCTACTAACTACTAGCGCCCCATTACTACTGGTAAGGACTTCTATCTAATATAGATTAATTTGTTAGAAACTGCCATGCCTATAGACGCACAAATGCTCCTAGGGATTAAACTCCTGGGTAGCTATGACCACTGCCAGTTCTAGAACGCCCTTAGCAACATATTACTATAGACTTTAAGTCATTTCCAAAGGACGCCCACGGCTATAATATAGCCTTTGTAGTAGTTAACTGACTATATAAGCAATCTATCTCCCTCCTTTGTTTTAAGACCATAACTATAAAGGATATAGCCCACCTCTATATTAACAACATCTATTAATTCTACAGCGCCCCCAAATTAATTGTCTCTAACTATGGCCCCTAGTTTATATTAGATTTCTGGAATAAACTCTACCATATCCTTAGGATTAAGATTAAGCTCTCTACTATATTCCACCCTTAGACTAACGGCCAAACTAAGATTATAAACTAGTACCTTAACCAGCGACTACAGCCCTTTATAGACTACTATTAGGACAACTGGTTGGAATTACTACCTATAATAGACTACGCGCAGCTTATACTCCCTTACAACAGTATAGGGATGTCCCCATTTAAACTGCTCTACAGGTATGCACCACAAACGTCCTTTAATTGGGATAGGCCTACTAAACCCACTATAGCCCGCGAACGCCTCAGCTATAAGGAGGCCTGGGTATTTGCTAAGAGAATATATAGAGCCTAGAAGACTGCTTAAACAATTATAAAAAAGGCATAAAAAAAAAAGGAGTCTAATATAAACCAACATTATCATAAGGAAGACTTCCAAGTAGGAGATAAGGTATAGGTGTTAACAAAGAACTAGAAAACCCAGAGGCCAAGCCGCAAGTTAGACCACCAAATAGCTGGCCCATATAAGACTCTTTAAAAGGTAGGACACTCTTTTAAGGTTAAGCTACCAGAGTTAATAAGGATCCACCCCGTTTTCTCCCTAGACCGGCTATAAAAGGCTACAGATAATCCACTACCTAGACAGTATAACAACCCCCCACCACCAATCCAGATTGCTAAGGATAAAAAATAGGAAGTTAAAGAAATCCTAGCAGTAAAAAAGGTCCGTAATGTCTTAAAATACTGTGCAAGCTGGGTAGGCCATGACAACAACCTAGAGTGGTACCCTACATCTAATTTTAAGTACTCCCCCTATAAGCTACGAGATTTCCACCTAGCCCACCCTAATCTCCCTAGACTACCACGTAAATTAGATAACTGGATTAAATACTAGAAAGAAGGGTTAGATAATTACAACAATTTAGACAACAATAGGGAGCTCAGACAACGCCTAAGGGCAGGCTTTTTCAGGAGGGGGGGGTAATGTGACGGTGCTAGAGCGCGTCACCTGCCAAATTCTGCCATGCTGCTGCCATATTCTGCCAACCTACGATTGGCTCGCTTACCGCTAGCGCCTTGGCGGCTGCCCTTTTATATATGTTTACTATGGTCCTGGCGACCCCCTTCTTTTCTTCTCCTTAGCTTAGTATCTTTATTAGATAGCAATCCACAAGCTTCGGTTCAGAGGCATTTATGCGAGCCGTCACAATAGGATCCGTAATTAATTTGTAATCCGTTTATCTAAAGCGTTCGCAGGTAGGTTTTGTAATTGTTATATTAATGTATTAGGCTTCTAATTAAGTTTGCCTAGTTAGTACATAATCTTAAAGTTAAATTATAAGAGGTATTCGGCCTAACGAATTTGGTGTTGCGTTAATTGCTTTATAGTTATAAAATACTGCAGGTTTTTATAGTCCGTTAATACGCGTATTAGGAATAATAATCCTTTAAGTTCTGGACGCCATTGTTTAAAGCATTTAATAATTGCAAGTAGTTCCTTATTGTATATCTTATAGTTCGATTCAGTAGAGGCGAGCTTTTAGGAGAGAAAGGCTACTAGACATAGCTCACCGTTCTTATTATACTGCGATAATACTCCCCCTAGGGCATGATCAGACGAGTCTGTTTTAATAATATATTTAAGGTTAGGGTCAAAGTGAGTGAGAATTAGGGCGGTTGTAAAGTGTTATTTTAAATTATTAAAAGCTTGTTTGTATCTAGCAGTTTATTTAAATTTTATATTCTTCCTTATTAAGTTTACTAACAGTTAGGCGATTTTCAAGAAGTAGTTAATAAATTAATAGTAGAAATTTATAAATTTTAGAAATCCTTAAATGTCTTATACGTTACTAGGGCTTCCCTAGTTTATAATAGCAGCGACCTTCTTAGGGTCTATTTTAATTCCGTCGCGGGATATAATCAGGCCTAGGTATATAACTTTGGATATATAGAACTTGCATTTCTTAATATTGTATTATAAACCCGTATCTCGCAAACGTTTAAAGACCATTTAGACATGTTTTTGATGCTTAGAAAGCGAAGACGAGTAGATTAAGATATTATTAATATACGCGGTAATAAATATATTAAGGAATTCACGAAGCGTATTATTAACGTATTACTAAAATATACTAGGACCGTTCTTTACACTAAATAGCATTACTAGGTATTTAAAGAGTCCCTATTATATATAAAAGGCTATATACTTCTCATCTCCTTCTCAGACGCGAATTTGATTAAAGGCAGCGACTATATTAAGCTTTGTAAAATATTGTGCCTTTGCTAGGCGGTCAAGCGTCTCTTAAATTAAGGGGATTGGATATTAGTTTTAAATTATAATTGCGTTTAGAGCTTAATAATTAATATAGAATCTCAAGCCTCCTCTTAGCTTTTTAATAAATAGTATAGGTAAGGCGAATGGAGATTAACTAGGGCGAATAAATCCTTTTTCTAGATGCTTATTAAGGTATTATTGTATTATAAGCAGTTCTTCCTATAACATACCATATAGCGGTCTAAACTTTGGTGTTATATTAGGTTTAAGTTCTATCTTAAAATCGTATATATCCTAATATAGGGGTAGTTGGTCTGCGAATCTTTTCTTAAACTTATTAATTAGATTATGGTACTCTTTAGGCATAAGAGGTTAAGGGTTAATATATTGCTTTAGTTCTAGTGCTTTCTTAATATCTTCTATAGTTATAGCGAAGATTTCATGGTCTCGTTTTTATACTAACGAAATAAAAGGTGCGGCTTATATTATACAAATTTTAAGAGGTTTTGGCGTAACGTCTTCGCATTCTTTACTACCATCGGTAGTCATAGCCGTATCATTTTAGTTTGGGGTCCGTGGTAGGGGCAGTTTATATTATATCGAATTTAAATAATCTTATATATGTTTATAGGGTTGGTGGTGTTTTAAGCAATAACTTTAGCAGTAGGTTGTGCGGAATTTTAGTGTTTCTTTAACCCAGCTAATTAAAGGGTTATGTTGTTTTAGCTATCTATATCCAAGTATCATCTTATATTGCTTTAGGGGTGTTATAAATAAGGAAATATATTTAAGGTGTTTACCTATCCGCATTTTTATAAGAGTGTAGTGCGTTAATTCACTATATATTAAGGGTTTGCCGTTAAAGCCTTATAGGCCTTAGGGCTTATTAAGTTTCTTTAAATTTAGGTATTGGGTTTTTGCGTAGTTTATATTAATAAAGCCTATACTAGTGGCTCCGCTATCTATAAGAATTTATACCTCCTTCCATTTTCTAAGTGTTTGAATTTTGCCAAGTATATTAAGGGAGTTATGTTGTGTATTAGCGCTAGAAGAGCCTAGACACTTATACTCTTCCACTTCTTATTTTAAGGCGCGACTTAGCCCTAGGATAATTCGTTTTCCAAGTTAGCCAAGGGTAAGATGCTTCGTGACGACTAGGTATAATTTATAGAATAAGTATAAGTTAAGGAGTGAGTATGGCTTAAAGAATAAGTGCGATTTAAGGAGTAGGTGCGATTTAAAGACTAGGAGGAACTACGGTGGACTTTTTTAAAAGGGTAAGTTCGGCAATTCCTTTAAATATGTCCTTTTTTACCATATCCAAAGTATTCTCCGTTTATAGCTTAAGTTCTTCATTCGTTGGTTTTTAAGGGTGTATAAGATTAAGTGGTATTAAGGTCCATAGGGTTGTATATAGGACTTTTTAGATTTAAAGAGGGATCGCGTTTTGGGGTATATATTGGTTTTATAGAGTTTTAAACGTAAGTATAACGGAACCTTATAGTAGGAACTACGGTGGGTTCTATTATTAGGCTGGGTATATAGGTAAGAACAAAACAATAATATAATAATAACTGGTGGAGTGGTTGCCTAACAGATTAACTCTAATTATATTCTAAGATTTACTACAAGGAGAGAACCATTTACAGTAGGGACTGAGGTCCTTTAAATACACAACCGTACTTTTAAAAAATCCTCTCTTATACGTAAGGTACGTGTTATACGTATTATATATAGCGTACACTACGTATACTTTGTACACTGCGTATAATATTATGTGACTTACTTACCATTCCTTATTATATGGTTCCACTAAATCTATCCTAGACTATGCCTATATTAACCAACTAGCTTCCTACAACTCTTCTCTAAGTGGTTATAATATTGTACTTAAAGCGTCCGTAACACTATCTCCCTTCTCTTTATCTTTGTTCTTAAAGATTCCTAACATCTCTAAGTCGTCTACTAGAGGTGTAATATCCGTTTAATTAGTCTAGTTAATATCCTTACTTATTATACCTAAAGCTTCTTCTTCTTTATAAGCGTAATGTTATGCTCGCACTGTGGCTGCCATACTATCGCTTAGTGAGATAATGTCGTCTCTATATTCTCGTTGTGCGAAAGTGGGGTTAGTATATATTGTAATAGCGAGTCCCTTGTCTTAACAACCCTTATCTTGTTTAGAGTGCATTAAAGCAAACGTTTAATTGTCCTATAATGTTTGCTCTATCTCTAACGCTAAATATACGCGTCCTATGACTCTTAACAGTCTTTAAGTTCCCTAAGTAACTTATTATAGGGTCTCATGTTCAATCTACCGCTACAAAGCTTAACGGTGAGCTCTTAAGCGCCTTAGATAAGCTTTATTGTTCGCAGAAAGCAAAGCAGGAGGCTATAGCTGCTTAACAGCGTGCCCTTAAAGCCCGTCTATCGGCTTCTGCCCGTCTTCTTTATCTTAAAAAAGTGCGTAAGAAGGTCCGTTCTAAGGAGTGGAAACTTGTTCAACAGGGTCTATCTAAGCTAGGTAACAAAAGGACTGGCTCTTCTTCTGCAAGGGAAATAACTCCAAGTAGCTTGGCAATTGCTCCTCTTAGGTCCTCCTTAGGTAACTTATTCTTTGGTAATCCTTCTTTGTTAATATTACCTAACCTACTTTCTTTTAATACTCCTATACCTTTTCTATAGCGTTCCCTAAGTTGCTTAGTGGTTTCTAGGTAGTCTCACTATAGCCTATCCACTTTACTTTATACTATGTTTTGTTATCTACGTCCTTATAACTAATAATCTTCAAAACTTGCCATTTGTCTTCCTCTTATCCTCTATATATATCTGCCTTATAGACTAGTGGCTTAACATTCCTATATACTGGCTCTAGCATTGCAACGTGTTGTATAGGGTAGATTTTTATTTTGGCTAGTAGGTTTAACTTATACGTAACCAATAAAATTCTTTGCTTAACTTTAAAAGGTCCTAGTCTAACGTAGTCTAATTTTTTACTTAGTCGTCAACTCTTGAAATTTTTGTATAGTAGCTATACTTTATCCCCCTTCTTAAGATCTGGTCCCTTAGATCTTTTAACATTATAGTACCTTTTTATTTATTCTTATACTAGTTTAGCTGTTTCTTTAAGATCTATATAAAGATTTATTAACGTCTCCATTCTTTACTTAGCTGTGCTACTTGTCTTTTTTGCTTAATATGGTGATAACGATGTCCTTAGCTCATATCCGTAATTCGCCTTAAATGGTAATGTCCCCATTTCTTCTTGTGGTGTTGCATTATATATAAACTATATAACTAGTAATAACGATACCCAATTGTTCTATGCGTGATTAATATAGTGCCTTAGATACTACTCCAGTGTCTAGTTTAGTCTTTCCGTTTGTCTATCCATCTACGGATAATACGCTGTAAATATTACTACGTAAACTCCTTGTTCTGCCAGAAACACTTCCTAAAATACTACTATAAATCTTAGATCTCTGTTTAATATAATCTTATCTAGTACTCCATGTCTTATAAACACTTTCTTTATATAGATTCTAGCGACATCTTCTGCTAATATCTCTTTAGTGTATACTATAAAGTATCCCCACTTTATTAGCTTATCCACTATTACTAAAATTGCGTTATAATCTCGTCCTGTAATAGGATCTCTTAACTTTAGTAACTTAACAATAAAGTTCTATAATATAACCTCCCATGGTCTTCCTGGTATCTTAATAGGTTGTAGCCCTCCATATGGCTTATGCCTTATCAGTTTGTTTCTTTAGCAATCTAGATATTCCTTTATAACTTATCTTACTAGTCCCTAGATTTCTTAAATAATGTACTCCTTTTAAAGCCTTAACACTAAGCCTATAGCTCTGTTGTGTCCTTATGTTATTCCCTTATAAAATTCCTTAACAAATTCTTTTGTAATAGACTTAGGCACATACGTTGCTTTTCTGTTTTTATATTACTCTAAGTCTAGATCCTCTACCTATGTTTTTTAGATCTTCTATATCTAATTACTTTCTGGTAATTTATAGATCTGACTTTCCTTGGTTATTATAATCTTTGGATAATTATACCTAATTAATCCGTCTTAATCCTTTTGCAATAAAGCTCCTAATAGCTTTTTATTACTTTGTAGTTTAGCCTTTCTGCTTAGTACGTCTGCTTATACATTGTCTATACCCTTAGTATACTAAATTTTAAAATAGTATTCTATAAGTATTTCCGCCCATCTAACCTGTCTTTGGTTGAGTTCCTTTATTGTTAAGAATCCTATAAGGTTCTTATAGTCTGTCTTAACCACAAATAGTTTCTCTATACCTTGTAAGAATGCTCTCTATTCCTTAAGTACTGTAACTATACCTAACAACTCCTTATTGTAGATATCATAGTTTAACTCTAGTGGTGTTATCTTTCAACTATAGTATGCCACTAGGTGCCATCTATCTTAATATTTCTGTATAAAGTATACCCCTAGTGTAAAGTCTGATGCATCTATTTCTATAACCGTCTCTAGACCTAGTTAGTAGATCTTAAGAACTGGCTCTTAGGTAAATAACTCTTTAATTCTTTTAAATAGTTCTTATTATTCCTTTCCCTATACCCACAGTTCTTCTTTTTTTGTTAACCGCGTAAATGGCTTAACGTCCTGTAACTATTACGCTATAAACCTTTTACAATAATTGCAAAACCCTAGGAACGATCTTAACTACATAACGTTCTCTAGTTCTTGCTAATTTACTATAGCCTTGATCTTCTTTGGATCTATACTAAGTTGGCCTAGTTTAATAATAAATCTAATAAAATTGGTCTTCCTGGTGAAGAACTCGTATTTCTTAATTGCTACTAGCATCTGTTCTTTTTATAGTCTCTTTAAGACTTATTTAACGTGTTCTCTATACTCTTCCTCACTCTCTAAGTAGATGATAATGTCGTTAAGGTATACTATAATAAATTTATCTAGGTGTTCTCCTAACACACTATTAATTCGCTTCTAGAACATTGCTAGTACGTTTATAAGCCCGAATTGTATAACTAATAGCTTATATAGTCCTTCCTTTGACCTAAAAGCTGCCTTCCATTTATTGCCTTCCTTAATTCTAATCTAATGGTATACCTATCTCAGATCTATCTTTGTAAAGATCTTTACGTTACCTATCCTGTCTTAGATTTTGCTAATTAAGGGTAAAGGATACCTATCCTTTCTAGTAATGCTGTTTAACTGTCTATAGTCTATACACATCCTAAGTTTTCTGTTTTTCTTTAGGATAAATAATACTGGATATCCTGCTAATAACTATAACGGTCTAATATATCCCTTTTATAAGTTCTCCTGGATAAACTCCTTAAGCGCTACTAACTCTGTTTTAGTAAGCTTATAGATTGGAAAGAACTTTGGACTTGTTCCCTCTTCTAATTCTATCTCGTGGTCCTATGCTGCATGTTTTAATAGCTTTTTACTTTCTAGTAACCATAACTTTTTACCATACTTGTGGTATCTTTTTGGTATATAACTTAAGCCTCGCTTAGTCTCTTTATATATTATTCCAACTTGGTACTATACTAACTTGGTTTGCTGTCGCACCTTACGCTGTTAAGTATTCTTGATATTAACCTAACCTATAACCCAATTGATCTTTAAATTATACTCCTATAACTAAGGCATTCCTAGTATCGCCTTATCCTGTCCTAACAGTAGGATATTAAAAGACATTCTAACTGGTCTCCCTTTAATAGTTATCTAAATAGGTCCTATTTTGAGATTAATAATACCTTCTCTATAGGCTATCTAATCTCCTAAAATTGTTATAAGTGGATATAGGTATTTCTTCTGTCTATATAGTAACCCTATCCTTTCTACTGCCTTTAGTAATATATGGTTCCTAGTTACTCTACTATCTACTAACGCTTTAAACTGCTAATCTTGCTACTTAACTTATAAATTTAGGTGCTAACCTTAAATTCCTTTAAGGGTCTAAGGCCCTAATACTAGTTCCCTCTAGTCCCATACGCCTCCCCTTTTTCTAACTATTAGCTGCTAGATCTTGCTTATACTTAGTCTAACTTTAGCCAATACTTAGTTCATTTCTTTTCCTCTATATATTATAGATAAGTGTTCTCTAGGTACTTCTACCACTATTATCTATCTAGGCATTCTTCCGTAAGGAATCTTCCTGGTTAAAGTATTAAGTCTCCTTAACCTTGTACTTCTACTGGGTGCTAACTATATATATACTTAGCGTTCCTAAACCGCTTTTCCTCTAGTGCCTAATATACTTTTACTAAGTACTTCCGGTTCTTATCTTTAGGTGCTCTATGTATGTTATATATATTATCTATATAAGCTATCCACAATAGTATATAATACGCTACATATTTTGGGTTAACTCTTAGTTTATTTTTATCCTTAAGTTTAAACCTATACCTAGTTAACCTAACCACTAGTATCTCTGCTATAGGTACTAAGATTTATTACTTACTTCTCTAGTCCCTAGATCCCTCTTTTAGGTTCCTTAATATTATAATTAATACTCCTTTAATATAACTTATACGTTTTTCCATAATGGGTTAATCTTAAACAACTTTTTTATCTAGCTATATATAAAAGTCTTCCTATTTATCGTTATATTATTGCCTATACCACTTTCTATACAACTGGTTTAGTGTGTATGGTCTATCTGTTAGAAAGTACCTTATTATCACTATATTATAACATCCTTTAGTATATCTTTCTTTAAACTTAGTTGGAATATCTAGATCCTCTTCTTGTTTTAGTTTATCTAACCATTTTGCCCTAGGTATTCCTACACTCGGCCTATTAGTAACTCTTCACATGGGTACTCTATCCCTTATATAACCTGGCGTAGCTAATCTCTTATCTAGCTTTTACTCTTGCTATGTAATAATTCTTATTCTAAACTTATCTATAGTTTCTTATTTTCTACGTCTTATAGCTAGATCTTCGTAGTCGTCTTGCTTTTTAATCCTGGTATTAACTATTTAATCTTTAGGCTAAATACTGCGTTTACCTAGGATTATTAACGTTCTTATTCATTCCCCAAACTTATAGTTCTTAAACTTGCGTCCTATACTTATTCGTTTATTACTAAACTGAGTTACTACCCTTTCCTATCGGTTTTCGTCCGTTATGGGTCCTTAGGTGTATCTTATCTTACTTTAAAAATCTTAAGCTTTTTTTATCTCTTTTTAAGAATCTTAAGCCTATGGCCTTTTGCCTTTATTAAGTAATGAGCTAGCACTAGCAGTTGTTTACTTACTTAGTTTCTTCTAAACGTTACTCTTATTATCTTGTAAAGCGATGGAAATCGTATCTAATAGTATTGTAATACCTATTACTAAACCTTATTCCGTAATGGTTTTAGTCTCTACTTCTATTTCAACTTCTCTAAGGTTTGTATGCTTCTAGTAAGCTGCCTTTATTGCCTTATTATTGGTAAATGCTTCGCCTATATTGAATTTATTGTCTTTAATATCCAATCTACGAGCTAGTTCGTTGGTTCCTTTAAACTTAGATAATAATGGCTCCTACGGCTAATAGCTTGCGCCATACTTAGCATCCTTATAAATTCGGTATGCGTTGTTGTAACAATACGCAAAACTGTTAATTAAACACTCTTTTATTCCTTACAGTGCACCGTTGTCCCTCTATATGTATATGCCGTCTGCTGGTCTGGTTCCCTTTACTATATAGTTACTTTAACCACCTCTGCAGTCTCTAGCGAAATAACCCTATTTTCCGCAATTTATGCAAGCCCCATCTTTAAACCATTTTTCTTGCTATAGAGTCCGCCTAAACGTCTTCTGCTGTTAAGATCCCTAGTTTAGCCTCTACTCCTAGGTCCTTTAATTACTTAATCCTTAACCTCTAGGTTTCCATAATTTCTTTTCCCATCTTCGGGTTTCTTTAGTACCGCTTAGGTCCATTAGCTCTACGCTATTCCATAATTTTTAACTCTATATCTGTTATTGCGTACTCTGTGCCTTATATAACTGTGGAACTCTGTCTTACCCTCTCTTAGCTTGTTCCCTTTAGTAGATCCTATTATTGATCTTTATTAACTAATATATTAACTCTCTTAGAGTATCCGCATCTTCTATTAGGATAATTGCATCCTAGACTTTAGCCTTAAGTCCCTATTTATACTATGCCATAAGCGCCCTATCATTCCACTTAACCTATATAGCTAGTGTTTAAAACTATGTTATATACTTAATTACTAAAGTGCGTTATACTAAGTTCTAAAGCTTTTATTCCACTATGGTTATAGCCTCCAGGTCTCTAAATATCTGTATTAGTCGCTCTACAAACCTATTCTAACTGGCAAATATATACCGTACGTCTTAGTTAGTAGTTGTTATGCCATTAGCCTATATTTCCGTAAGATATGGCTCAAACCACTTAAGTGCCCTCCCCGTCAGGAACAATCCTGCATAGGCTACTTGATCTAACGATATTGCTAACTTCGCTCCTTCCTGTACTACCTTAAAGTGCATCTACGTAAGAAATCCCTTAAGCTTTAACTTCTCTCCTAAAAATCATTCAATTAAAGGTAGCTTAATCTTTGCTGCTCCAATTCCATTAATGCGTTCTTCAAGTATCCTATTATTGTGTTAACCTAAATCAGGTTATCTTACCCCAACTCAGCTACTTACTCATTAACTCGGTCACCGACTCGGTCATCGACTCGGTTATCAACTTGGTCATCAACTCGGTCACCTACCCCAGTTTTATTAACTCCCCTTACCCCCCTTGTCTTCCCTTTCCTACACCTTTCCTACATGTATATATAGAGGTCTTAGAACTGCATTTTAATAGACAGAGTCCTCATTCAATTCCTATAATTGGTGCACAGATATTCAGTTAACAGTTATAAGCCTAGGTTGCTTGCCGTATTGCCCCTATTCAACTAATTAATTTGATTAAGCTATTTAATTGATTCTACCCCTTATCAAATTACTATTTATTATTAAATCCTTCATCCTTTCTACAAGCACCTTTTTAGTATAACTTCTTAACCTACCCAGACCATTACCACAATGGTGATATTATTAAGTTAAGCTGATTGGGACGAATGGATCGACCTTATTAGGCTTTAAGCTCGAACAGGAGACGTATAGGAATACGTCAACCCCTTAACCAAAAAGGATGCGTTGCCCCAACTAACTGAACCAGCCTTTCCTAGGCCTTAAGATGTAAAGGCAGGAATAACCTCCTATGTAACTCTCTCTGAGGACGAGAAGGATGAGCTTCGAATTCTCCATAAAAGATATAAGACAGTAGAGAAGGAATATAGAAAGAAGAAGACAGCTTTAACCTCTCTACAAAGCTATATTACTGGTGTAGTGACCAAGAACCTTAATACCTATATACTGGGTATCAACTTAGTATACAACACCCTGGTAGCTCTTAAGGAGAGAGTTGCCCCTATAGATATAGCACGTCAGCTCTACCTATCCACTTAATACGCTAAGGTTAAAAAGGGCCCAAAGAACCAGAACTTTAAGGCCTGGCTACAGCAGTGGGAGAAGACGTATAACGACTATAAAAAGATTAAGCTGTTAGACGTAGAAGGCGACTAAGCAATTAGAGACTTTTTAATAGTGGTAGAGCCAGTATTACCAAATTGGGCCTTGACATAGAGGGTTGAATTTGACAAATACGACTAGGCTAAAGACCACGTGTTATCCATATCTCAATTAGTCGAAATCTATCGGAACTATTGAAGATTGGAGACTGCCTAGTAGAAGAATAGAGCTTAATTCAGTGCCAATGCAGTGAGCTTTTAGGGCAAGCCAATCAATAAGGCTCCTAAGGACGAGGCTCCTAAGGACAAGGCCCCTACTACTACCCCTTCTAGGGCGGCATGGAAGAAGGATACCCCAACATACTACTATAGAGCTGTTCACTGGTTCTAAGATTGTCCTTATATTAACAAGTCGGTTTAATTAAAGGACTAGAAATTAGACAAAGCTACGGCTAAGAAGGTTAAGGAAAAGATTACTAACGCCTTAAATTAGACCAAGTCAAAAATCGAGAAGATAAGGCAGTAGGCTTTAGGCAAGGAAGCTCTAGAAAAGGAAGCTGCACAAAGTCTAGATTAAAATTAAAAGGATAACCTTAGTACCTTTGCCGTATATTAAATAGGTGCTTATAAAGCAGGCACTAACTATAAGCTACACAACAGCGTAATTCTTAACAGCGGAACCACTATACACGTTATTAACGATTGATCAAGATTCGTCGACAAGCTCTAACCAAGTAGTGACTTTATATATACCGGAACGGGTATAGATCCAATTAAGGGTGTAGGGACGGCAGTAATTACTATCTAGACACTATTAGGTCCTAGGGAGCTCTTCCTAGCTAACGCAGCATATATACTAGCCTTTTATACAAATTTAGCCTGCCTGAAGAAGTTCAATAAGAAGAATATATAGTAGGACAATAAAAAGAACCTACTATATTACAAGAACAATTACAAGACGTTCGCCTTTTATAAGAGCCATTATAACCAATTAACGCTTAAGTACAATAAGCCACAACTAAGGACCCTAAGTAAGGCCTTATTTGTAATCCAATTACGAGACCCCCTTCCTAATCAGGAAGTATCAGGCGAACTCTAGTATAAAAGACTGGGCTATACAGGACCTAACGCAATTAAGCATTTACCCCAGGAAGTAGGTGGTGCGAAACTTTAAGGTCTAGTAACAATCGACTATAAGACCTGTGCAGTTAGCAAGGCTTATAAAATTGTATCAAGAAGAACACCTACTAGTAAGGCAACCAGGCCCTTCTACTAAGTACATATTAACTTATTTCTAGAGATTGTGGCATATAACGGTTATATCTAGACAATACATTTCTATGACGAATATCTGCGCATAAATGAGGTAGAGACCTTCGCCTATAAGTCGTTAATAACGTAAGCAATTATACAATATTCGAATAAGGTGGAGTGTTAATATAACCTTAAGATTGCAGTAATTTAAATCAATGGTAAAATATCTCTAGGTAATAAATTTGACGCTTAGAGGACTTAAAAAGGAATATTACTAGAGAAATCGGCCCTATATATAAAGTCTTAGAACGGTTCTGCTGAACGTTCTAGGGGGGTAATTATTATTAAGTCTTATTATATGCGAATTAAAGCTTAACTACTAGAAGAGCTATAGCCAGAAATTACTAGAGCTGCAGTATATTTAATTAATTGGACACTAAATACCTAGCTCGGCTAGATAACACCTTTTAAGAAGCTTCAGTTAGCACTAGGGTTCTCGCCATTAAAGCTAAATATAGCTTACCTATAAACATACGGCTGTAGAGCTTACCCGCTTAAATACAACATCCCGCGCACACGAAAGCTTAAGCTAAGGGCTTATATTAGATACCTAGTTGGGTACTAGTCAACGAACATCTACAGGGTATATATACCTAGCAAAAAAAAGGTGATTTAAACAAGAGACGTAACGTTTAATAAGCAACTGCTCTATAATAACAGTTAGCCAGATCTCGCGGGTCTGCTCCAAAAACGCGCTAATTAAATTTTGGATGTAATCAACATATTAAATAGCAATAGGATGCTTTAGGAAGAGCTTAACAAGATATTAGATAAGACGTCAGATAAAGAGGACGAGGCGGACAGTAGTGGAAGTTAATAGATAGATACTAATGAAAATTAAGATTAAGCAATAAATCAAGGTGATGACGTAATCAGCCCTTAAGCCTTAAAGGATAACTCTATACCCGGTCTCCCTACCCTAGCTAAGACGCCAGAGCCTTAATTAAGTACTACTAATATAAAGCCGTTAAGTTCCTTAATTAATTAAAGACCCCAATTTAAACTCGTTCCTAAAGAAGAAGCCTGTCTAAGACAGGAGATTATAGGCGATATAGGCGATGTTAATATAGTAGAAGGTAGAAGAACTAGGAAGCCCTTAATACGTTAAGCAGCTTACCTAACAGATATTAAGCAATTAGATACCCTTCCTGCCCTCTATAGAGCTTTTACTACCGGAATTAAATATAACTAAAAGCAATTACACTGTAATAAGCTTTCACCGCCACTATATAGCTAGAAGGAGCTTCAAGCTCACCCATATAAAGATGGCTTTATAGAAGCCGCCAATAAGAAATACAATGATCTTAAGCAGCGAGGGATATTTAAATCCGTTAAACGGACATTGTCGCTTAAAGTTATACCTATTACCTAGGTGTTTACTTATAAGTTTAACACTAATAGATATCTTATTAAATTTAAAGCCCGTCTTTATATACGAGGTGACTTATAACAACTTAGTAAAAAGGACACGTATACAGCAACCCTTGCAGCCAAAATATTCAGAGCTATAATGGCGATCGTCGCTATATTTAATTTGGAGACTTAGCAGTGCAATGCAGTTAACGCCTTCACCAACAGCCTTATTAATGAGATAGTCTATATCGAGTTTCCAGATGGCTTTTAACAGAAGGGCAGATGTCTGCTCCTTTAAAGAGCCTTATACGGCCTCCAACAATCACTACTGCTTTAGCTTAATAAGTTCTTAACTACACTAACATCCCTAGGTCTAACGGCAGTTAATAGAGAATTATGTCTATTTTATAATAACTGGCTGATTGTGTTCTTCTACATTAACAACATTATAGTAGCCTACCGCATAGAAGACTTACCAAAGCTTTAACTCTTCAAGGAATAGCTAACAATGAAGTATAAGATTAAGAACCTAGGAGAACTAACCTAGTTCTTAGAAATTAGAGTTCTTCATAATTAACCTTAACGGAAGCTTTAGCTCTGCTAGGATTTCTATATTAATAAGATCGCCAGTACCTTCCATCTAAAAGACTTTCGTCCAGTACATATACTAATAAGTACGGAAGATCTCTTGCCTAATCTAGAACAGGCCTCTAAGCAGTAGGTCTATATATATCAAAGGAAGGTTAGATTACTACTCTACGCCACTTACATTACACAACCTGACGCCACTCAAGCCTTAAGCAAGCTCTTAGAATTCCTTCACAATCTATCACCTTTGCACAAAGCCGCAGTTAATTAAGCGATTGCATACCTATATTAAAAGAAAACCCTTGCAATTGAATACTTGAGCAGGAATATTAGAAGTCAGATCATCGTCCAAGCAAGCAACGCTGCATTCAGCGATGATTCTATTAGTCAGAAGAGCACCAAAGGCTTCATATTTTCACTATTTGGAGGAGTAGTTAACTGGCGCTCTACCAAGCAGAAGACTGTCACAACATCAAGCACTAAAGCTGAGCTCAAGGCTCTATCAAACGCAGCTACAGAATCAATTTAGTGGCAGCGCTTCTTTTAGGATCTGCGACTCCACACAGATAAGAAGCATACAATTAACTGCAACAACCAGCAGACGATTCGACTGCTCACTAAAAACGGACTTTAATTGAACACAAAGCTTCGTCACGTAGATATCTACCAGCACTAGCTTCGCCAAGAAGTTTAGAAAGGCTTAATCGTGATCAAGTGGGTTCCTACTACTAACATAATAGCTGATGGTCTTACGAAGGCCCTGTCAAGGCAGAAGCACGAAAGCTTTATTTAATAACTAAATCTGATTAATATCAAGACCCTATTATAGTTGGATTTGAGTGTACTATTTAACCTATTTGCACAATTTCCTTATCAAGTTCTGTTTTTAAATGGTTTCTATTTGGTTCAACACCATAGATATTTCCTATTTAGGTATATCCAGCTGATCACCACCCAGTCAATCAGCTGGGGGGGTGTGTCGACCTAAATCAGGTTATCTTACCCCGACTCAGCTACTTACTCATTAACTCGGTCACCGACTCGGTCATCGACTCGGTCATCGACTCGGTCATCAACTCGGTCACCTACCCCAGTTTCATTAACTCCCCTTACCCCCCTTGTCTTCCCTTTCCTACACCTTTCCTACATGTATATATAGAGGTCTTAGAACCGCATTTCAATAGACAGAGTCCTCATTCAATTCCTATGATCGGTGCACGGATATTCGGTCGACATATTGTCTTGTAAGTGATCAACCATTTCCTGTAACTGACCTCGCGTAACCACTTGAGAATCCCCATCGTCCATACTGGTATCACCTGGCCCTGAGGTTGTGGCTGCCGTCGACGCCGTTGTGACTGGTGCTGCTCTTGGTGGCATGTTGTTCGATCTTGTTCAATACCGTAACCTTGGTAGTGAATGTGTAACGGAACCTTGTAGCAGGAACTACGGTAGGTTCTATTATTAGGCTGGGTATGTAGGTAAGAACAAAACAACAACGTAATAATAACTGGTGGAGTGGTTGCCCAACAGATTAACTCCAATTGTATTCTAAGATTCACTACAAGGAGAGAACCATCTACAGTAGGGACTGAGGTCCTTTAAATACACAACCGTACTCCTAAGAAATCCTCTCTTATACGTGAGGTACGTGTTATACGTGTTATACATGGCGTACACTGCATATACTTCGTATACTACGTATAACATTATATAACTCGCTTACCATTCCTTGTTATATGGTTCTACCGGATCCATCCTAGACCGTGCCTGTATCAACTAACTAGCTTCCTGCGACTCTTCTCCAAGTAGTTATAACATCGTACTTAAAGCGTCCGTAACAGTAAGGCGTGGTCGGCTTTAGAGAACGAGTTTGTTTATTATATTAAAGGTCCTTATTAATTTATTAACACATTATAGCGAATTTAGGTAGGTCTTTTAGTAGTTCCCTACCTACTAACTAGGCTCTAATCTTATCCAAAATAGCTTATTAAAGAGCAGCAACTTTAGCGGCTTTATTCTAATCCAGTTTACTAATAAGGCCTAAAAATTCCAAAAAGAAGCTAGTAAATTCTCGGTTCCGTTATTATAGGTTTTTAAGTTTAATGACAGCTGTGTGTTCGCGGCTAGCATTATCATATATTTATTCTAGTAGGGAGATAAAGATTTCAAAACTAACAAAGGTGCTATTATAGAAGAATGGATCTATAGTTTATACAGCATCTTTGCTTAAACAAGATATTCCATAGCTAATTTTGCTAGCTTTAGTGGGGTATTAGTTATAGTTTATTAAGAGTTTAAGACGGAGCTTAGTTACAAAGGGATATAGGTTATTTTAATTTCTATTAAACATTGGAGGATTAGGGAGCTTTTTGGATTTCATAACAGGTATTAAATTTATTATAGATATAGGTTAAGTTACTATTACTAGTTTGAAGTTTGCGTTTAAGGGGCCAGGTTTAGATACAGTTATATTAATTTTGTTTATAGGCGGTGTTGGGGTCTCTAATGTAAATACTTAGACATTATGGAGTTCTTTACGGAGTGCTTTTATTAATCGCTGATGCTGGGCTTTTAGTGCAGCCCGCTGCTAAGCTAAGGCATCCGTAAAGGACTGTTGTATTATAGTTAACTATTCCCTAACTAGGGATATAATACTTATAGTTATCAAAGAGGATTTGGGTTCATTTGCCATTTTAATAGTAGTTATTTTTTTTTAACGCAACGTAATATAAGGGCGCGAAGAGGCTTTGGGGAAGATTTAAAGGAATAATATAAATTCTATTTAAATCTAAGGGTATATAGCTCTTAAAGAGAACAAGACGTTGCGTAAAGAAGAGAAAGGAATAACTAGAGAATCTTGTAATTAAATAGTTAGGGGTCTTGGTCGATGCGTGCGCACGTATATATGTGGACGGACTTCGGTAGAATTCGATTGATCTGGCAGAACTTGGCAGAAGTCGATTAAGGCGTCAAGTTTATCTGTTGAGTGTTTTACTGAGACATTCCTACTGTAACTAAGCTAGTCCTGTTACACTAGGCGTGCACCTAAGTAAGGGGCTAAAAGATACCTTATACTATATTACTAAATAAAAATACGATGTAATCTTTATAATAGTGGACAAGTTAACTAAGTAGGGCTATTTTATAGCATATATAGAAGGATTCGTCTTCTCTACAATCTATTCTGTTCCTGTAATCGTGCCTTACAGCCCCCTATCTACGGTCCCCTTACATTCCCCTATAATATATATATCTTAGGGTAATCCTCTAGGTGTTTTTTAGGGTTCTTTTAGTTGGTTTAGTCTTTTAGGCTCGGTACAGCAAGAGCTCCAGCCAATAGTAATTAATTAAATATTATAACTACCCTAAAGAAGCCTTATAATATCCCTTAACCTATTAAAATTCGTCCAACGATTATCAGCCAATTAAAGCATCTGGATTAGCGAAAGACGCCCAATGAAATCCAATCGCAAACTTAAGCGACCTTAGTGTAGGACTCTGAAGGGTTAAGGGATATATTAAATAGCTTAAAGTCTTTATAATAAGTGTATACTTAATTAAAAGACTTAACGTACTCCACAAACGAGCGGCCCACCCAAGTAAGTGCCCACCTCACCAACTTTCTACAGCTTTAAATACAAATAACTCTACAACGCCAATAAATATTAACTATATATAACTTGAAGTCTAATCTACAGTAATTTCTGCATCTTTTTAACACGTACGAGCGTTATGTCCTGTCTCACCACAGCGTCTACAGCGCCTTTGCTGCGTCGCGTTCCCACTTAAACGCAACCCTTTTTAACACCTTTTGTGCTCAATCTACGCATTAACGTCCTTCTAAGCAATTATTTCAGAGCCCTCTGCCTTTATTAAAGTCCCTTGCTTCTAAATCCGCTTTTTTTTATACTGTCTACGCTTTATTGCAGCCTTATTTGCCTTCCAAAGGCCTATAATTTTATCGCGCATTAATACAGCCGAATGCATTATTATCTCAGCGCCTTTAGTAAGGCAATTAAGCGACTTAATAATTGCCATAGGTGAGCTATCTTAATGCCTTTAAATCTAATCGCGAATTAGGATTAATTAAGACCCTAGCTCAGTAGCGTTACTTAGTGTTTTTAACTCCCATTAAGCGACCTCTGTGGCAGGAGGGGTTGGCGTCTAAAGCTTAACATTAAGCTTTAATAGTATAGTCTCTGGGTTATATGGCACTAGACCTGCGCCTTAAAAGCTCGCGTAGATATTATTCTTTATAAATAAGTTATAAAAGGCTGCTTTAAAGGCGGGCCGAAACTCTAGCTTTATAATATGGTTAATGTAGTTATACGCTAGGCTCTTAATTTGGCGCCTACACGCCTTCTTTAATAGCGTAAAGCAGCCTATATTAAGCGGCTGTAGTAAGTGTAATAAATATGGGGGTATATAAAGAGTAATAATATTGTTCTCCTTATAGATCTCTTTAAATTTAAGCAAATTATGGCTCTTATGGCCATCAAGAATTAGTAGGCGCCGTACGCCTACCGTACGGTCTTTTATATGCTTATTAAAGTGGTGCAGCTAGGTAATACCAAGCTTATTTATCGTCTAGCCATTCTCACTCACCAATATGGCCCAATCTTGTAGTATATTATTGTCTTTGTACCATATAGAGAGGTAGTATATGCCCACAAGAATAATAAATAGCGGGATTACCTACCCACAAGTATTAATACCCTAGATTACCGTGGCCCATTCGCGATTACCTAGCTGTACTACTTTTAGCTAATTATGTCTCTTAAAGCCTATAACAACTACTCCTTCTAAAATAACGCCTATTTAGAAGCCGCTTTTATTAAAGTTATAGGAGTTATTATTGGTAATGCCGTACTTTACCTTTATATTATATACAAGCTTAACCATAAGCCAGCGCTTGTACTTGCTGGCAGAAGCGATAGGTCTAAGGGGACGATAGGGCACCTCTGTACTTGTTCCGCTCTGAGACTGCTATGGCAGCGAGGGCACAGGAAGAATCTCAACACCGTCAACCACATCTAGCGACGTTAATCCTCCTGTTCCGAGGCGACGTTAATCCTCCATTCCTATATAGCGGCGTTAACCCTCTCTGGGCGGCGACGTTAATCCTCCTGGAACGGACCAAGAAAGAGCTGGGACGAACCTGTATAGGTGGGCTGGAACGGACTCACGGGATAGGTTGGAACGGACTTAGATGCAGGTGTTGGTTAAAATGGGAGGACAACAAGTTTGGTTAGTAGGCGGCTGAGGGACAATAGCTGCGCGGCGTCGAGTTATTATGGGCCCACGCCTGCAAGACACGGTCGGCCTGTTGTCGCGAGAGCGTCACAGGTAACGCGAAGCAGCTGGCAACGGCTGTGGGGCGTGGTATACAATGGCAGCGACGGACGACTCCAGGAACCTTACCCCTTTACTGGGCTCTGACTCCTGGTGGACCTGTCTCGGAGGAAGGATCAACACCTTGTCGACGACACTGTCTGTATAGCCTGAAAGGACGGACGCGCGTGTCGGTTTATCTAGGCAGGGCAGGCTGTAAGGATAGGCTTATGGAGCAAATCAGGTGCACATAGGCAGTGGCTGGTTTTGGCCGGCTGGCTGCTGTGGAAGCAGACAGACGTCAAGGGGCGTCCGAAGTGGAAAACTATGGTAGAGGGCCCTGGCAAGAGGGCCTCCGCAACTCTGCTTTGTATGTAACTCTTGTAGCTCTGCAATGCAAATGTATCCTGGGCGTGCGGGTAGGACCTGGTGGTTGTTGTGAGCGTTATGGGCGGTGGTGAAAAATTTTCAGATGGTGAGATCTCGAAAACCACTACTGTTGGCCCTCTACAATTTAACTACTACACTGTTCTCTTACCCAAGGCACCTATACGATCCAACATGGATGAATAGCATTCGGTAACATCCCCCGACCCCCAACAGAAAGCATCGACGACCTCACATCGACGGACGGACGAGCGCGAGCGAACGAACGAGCAAATATACGGCCCCTCCTAACCCCCAGGGCGATCGCCCGCGGAGCATGCGGTCACTCGCCGTACTGCCGTGGTACTACTACTGAAACCGTCAGCCGGATAACCCCGTATGGTTTTCCTTGTCTCCTCTCAACGGAGTGGTGCCCTTAGAGAGGGCCTAGTGACTGGGGCCTAGGCACAAAAGATACCCAGGTGCACACACATCCCGCTTTCGTCTTTCAGTATTAGGATGGTAGAACGGATGAATCCCCCTTACGCCTTCGATAGGCCTTAGGGGGGGGGAGGCATGGCGTATGTGGCAATGGTCAGCAGGAGATAGCACACAGGGGATGGTCAAGATATGGAACACAAAGCATATGGCAATTGATTGGCAAGGCCTAGCTGGGACGTAGTGAACCCTAGTTTTGGATAAGCCAAGGAAGGAAGCAGTGGTTCCCAAGGAGTTCGAACATCCAAGGAGGACAGGACGTAGCTGTAGGCCCGCAGGGCCGCTGCTACGGACGGACATGGCAAAGCAGGGGTTTTTCATCCTACTGAGGTGGCTCATAGGGTTTTTCCGTCCCCTATATCAACAAGGGTTTTCTTCTTGTCAATTTATAAGTTTCCCTTGTGTACGGAGTAGTCTGCGTGGGCCTAGATAGGATCCGTATCAGACGTTAATCAAAGACTTACTACTATATACAAGCTTAAACCACCTACTAATAATCTTTAGATTCTTGCATAGGGCCCTCTAGCGGTTATACTTTTAATTAAATTGTGTTTTAAGCTTAGAGGTTTGCTTAATAAAGTTCTCTAGCCAGTTCTTGCCAACCTAGCCAGAGCACGCTCAGCGAGTAGTTTATTAGCCATATCTTTTATAGCACTTAGCCTAGGCACAAATCCTCGCGAATCCAGCTTAAGTATATATTAAATAATAACTAATTCCTTAAGCTTAGTAAGCTTCTTTAAATTGGCCTCACAATCGCGTCGCGTAGTTGTTCCAGTGCGTCATCGTCTTAGTGTCGTTCAGGGAATGCTGTATATTGCAACAGCGCGTCGCACGCTCTGAATTTGATTTCTATCAATTGCTGAGATAGCTAGAGATATTCGGCCTTCATTTTGGATTAATTGCGCGTCGTGTTGTTGAGGCATGGTGGTTAAAAGCTGACGCGTTATATTTTAATAATTAGGTGGGCCACTCGCTTGGGTGGGCCGCTCGCTTGTGGAGTACGTTAGTTACTTTTATAAAAAAGAAGTTACGGAGGTACAGCCCATAATGTTTGTAATAGCGCTAGCAAGGGGGGGTCCCTGCTGCAATCGACCCATCCTAATAAAGTAATAGACCTTATAGCACCAAAATCATCAAATCCATTACTCCGTATATTGTCTATATGTATCTAGTACTTTGTAAATCGACCTTCTGCGTCGATTACAGCTTGACAACGCTCTGGCAGAACGTATAGGTATTGTATAGAGCGTGTTCTATGTAGAACGTGTATTCTGTACGCGTCGAGGTAGATTTTGGTGTTATGACGCCTATTACTTTATTAGGATAAGTCGATTGGAGCAGGGACCCCCCCTTGCTAGCGCTATTACAAACATTATGGGCTGTACCTCCGTATGTAACGTGTCGCGCCCCACGTCGCCATACGGCCAAAAAGACATTGAGTGCTTGCGAACTTGTCGCAAGCGCGGCGGGATCTAATATATGTACTCTTACAAGTTAACAACTTTAGAGAGTTATTATAAAGGCTACATATATAGACGCTTAAATATATAGCTTATAATTACAACTCAAAGACCTTAAAAGTCTAAAATTTTATAAACAGATAACGGTAGATCTAAATATAATATTAAAATATATAGATTTAATTAAGTATTAGAGGAGGGAGAGGGGAAAATACCAAAATAAGGGTAAAGGAGCCAAAATCGAAGCCTTAAAATGCGCTAGACGGAAAGCCCGAAGCTGTCAGATAATCTGTATTCTCTAAGGCGTGGGACACGTGCACGAGTCACGTGCACGGGGCACGTGCATTGTAAATCTCTTCACAGAGCCCCAGGGGCCCTAGGTCAAGACCAGCGAAATCAACAAGCATCAATCAACGATCAAGTCAAGATCATCAATCAATCAACCCATTTCATCAATGAACTGCTCTACACGAATTTCGTGACAGAAGCCGATATACTAAATAGTATATAGGGGGAAATAGTCAATTTGATTTAGTTAAGTGTAAATAGCTTCCAAAGTGGTGTGGCCGATTTGGTGGGGTAACCGAGATCGGGGAGTAACCGAGTTCTGAGGGTCCGAGCTTAGCAGGGCTGGTTGCTCGGATCGCTCGGATCGCCCACCAAAATTAAGTGAAATAATATTCCGCATGCGATCGTCGATCTACGTCATGCAGGCGCAGATCAGCCAATCATGTTCCCTTGTTTTTAACGATGACACGGAAGCTTTGTTGATACTTGATGATTAGACTTTATTTCAATCGATTGAATACAGACTCGACATGAGGCCTTTCGATGACACGCTTAAATGTCTATCGCGCACTTTTCAATCCATGGCTCTTACCGCAGTTCCCCTAATTTCACTTTTTTCCGTCAAACACCCACACCCCAGAAAGCCTTCTCGAATTCTTCGATTGATGATGACCCCTATAGATAGGACGCCGATTATGAAATACAACTAATCCCACGTGATGGCAATGAAACTGGCTCATTAAGGCAGGCGGTTTCGACACGAATTATGATCATTCACGGGGCAAGTCGGGGGCAAGCTGGGTGGGCAAGTCGGTGTGCTGAGCGCACCAATGGGGGCGAGACGAGCGAGATTCCTGAACCCGCCAGGGCGGTAGGTACCACGTTACTCCTGCACCGGCACCACGCTACTCCTGTACCGGCGCCGCCTTTGCCTCGAATTTAGAACTGCACAAGGCCGCGCACGCGATGAACCACTGACGCCAAAGTATTTTCGACGTTTGTTGGTTGCAGCTGATCGAAGCAGTCGTGGGTCCCGCCATGAAACCTACCATCGATTGTTTTGCCGAACGGGGGAAACATTGCCGTGACAGCGACTCGCCAAAGGCGCAGCTTGCTGAGTGCATCCCGACACCCCAAGACCTGCGCCGCGTATGATATTTTATCTCCCCGACTGGGGAAGGCTTGTACAATCTAAAAACGATAGCCGCATAGTTGCGTGAGGTTTTGGTGTTGTATGGGCTGCATCTTGGTGTGGGCTGCATTCTAGTATGTGTGGTATGGCTGCGGCTGCATTTTAGAATGGGCTGCATCTTGGTACGTGCTGCATCTTGGTGTGGGCTGCATTCTAGTATGTGTGGTACAGTGTATGATGTGCTGCGTCTCGGGCTGCATCTTGGCCGCCTAACGTCAGGTACTGGGGAACGCGTCCAAAAAATGCTCCCCACCCCTCGTTTAAAAGGTTGCCTCCGCAGCGATCAAACTACCATTCACTCGGCTGTTGCAAAGCCCATTCCTCAAATTTTGGTACTTGTTAATTTGCTCCCATCTGTTCCATTCTGTTCCATTCACCAAACCCTTTTCGCCCTCGACGTAGCCGTCCGGCTCCAGGTATCTTGCCGTGGTTGACTCTTGCATCCCTCCAGGAACTCTCACCACCATTGGCACTGCATACTTTTATTCATCTTTCACTCACCTCCACCTTCCTCACTTTTTCACTTTTTCACCTTCTTTACCTTCATCAGGGCTCTTCATTTGCCCTGTTCTCAAGCTTCTTGCTCTCTTCCGACAGCCATCGACGATCCTTTGCCCATCTGAGGCCGCTATGGATCCCAACGACTGTGTTGAAAAAATGGACGACCCAATTCTGCCACACAGCCCACCGCAGAGTAAATCAACTACGATTAATAATGTAGTACCACAAGCGACCTTCGCAAATGCAAGAAATGCAAACAAACCATCGGATATGTACGAGAATAACCCCGGTATTGCTGCCCTTGCTCGTTCATACAGGCCAACCCGCAAGCGCACCTACCCCTGCCCCCTCCGCAAGAAGATTATTAGCTATTTAATGTGTTGTCTTCCAGAAGAGGTACCGCGCATGAACTTCCTTTAGGTATAACCAAGAAAGCTAATGTGGAAGCAATAGCCGTCTTTCGATTGCGTTGTAAAGTTCGCAATCATGAACAACAACCAAGAGACGCTTATCCATCGCTTCGCTGGTGGTGTAAAGGATACAGGTCTTGATGTGACAGTTCTCTCCTGCGCGTATTTCGCCAAGTATTTAGAGCCGTACGGCGTGTGCGTTGACAAACACCATGGCGGCGCGAAAACCATCTTCCGAACCGTAGATGGGTCAGAGATCAAGTCTACTGGCACTATCTACATGCGGTTTCTTATTGAGGGAGAGACAAAGTTCATTGAGGCTCTCTTTGAGGTGTCAGAGGTCCCTATTGAAGGCTTCGAGGTCGTGATCGGTGCGGACATTGTCAGGAAATATTATCGACTTATTCCTTTCGGATCCCCTGGCACTCGTGAGCCACAACCTTCATCAGTATCCCGTAGGTATAATAATCCATCACTTATCACGTTCTACTATTAACAGAAATACCTTCTAGAACAGGAACTAGCTGAGGCTGCACGAATAAAGCAGGAAACGTCGGCCGCAGATCTTATCATCAAGAAGGACATCAAATCCAAACAGCTTCAAAACGGAACCGCAACACCATCATCACATCTAGCAATGCGCTCCCCGACTTGAAGGCCTTGATCACAACGCATTATGCAGTCACATCACGACTTTCTCTGACTTAAAGACTGCCTCGATGTCTACGATGACCTCTAATATTATCAATATCCACATACACGATGTTACGATGTTACAACGCTACGCTAGATATGCTCTCACTGCTCTTACGCTTCAATCACCTCCTGAACCCTGCTGCCCGCCTAGCCATCTTTACTACTGCCTAGCTACCCGGCCGCTCATTAATCTCGAGCCCCAAGCACCTCTTGTTACCGAAACCGAGGAGGCTTCTCACCAATTACAGATTCCCTTCGATTTTCGTCATAACTGCTCAGCATTTCTGAGTTAACTCTTTCAAGACAGATACGCCGTTACTGTTGGTAGAAATAACCATTTTCCCCCAGCTTCTATCTACACGGTCCTTTTATCTTTTCTTGGAAAAAACCTTGCAGCATCTTGCGCAGCACTCTTTCCTATCTCCCTTGTATTTCACAGCCCGGTCATAGTCTTTTACTTTGTACATTCTCCTGTGCCTGACCGGATTTGTATTAGCGGATTCTTCTGGAGTTTCGGATATACCACAACATATAGAACCTTTTCTTTATTATTTCGAATTAGCAAGCGGCTAACTTCCACTTCTGGTTTTCGTTTGAAGGCATCGGCCATCGCATTACCCAACAGGGGCCGCTTAGTGATTCTGGCATATTTCTGCGGCTTTGTTAACCATGGATAGCAGAATAGGTAAAAAGGCATGGACCAGCGGACAACATTTGCCTTTTGCCTTTAGTGGAGCGGCAAAAGTTGTCATGTAATTATGACGAATCGTATGCTGATGGGCCAAGCTAGGCTCTCCGGCTACCATTTTAAACTAGCTTTTCACTTATTTGCTCTCCAGTGTCTTTCTGTTCCCAGAAACCTTGATGTAGTATTCCTTATTCCTATTTTGTTCCCGTTGCCTACCGCATGCCAGACTTGACTACAGAATCACCCCGGTACTCCTTCTGCAATGTAGGAGACAATGACATTTACGATACCAAGGATTACTCTTCCTTATTCTGAAAGCAACACCTTCATGGGAGTGAATTGCGCTATCCATTGTTGCCGTTTGTTCCATTGGTTCCAACAAATATTACCTGGACAGCGGCGAACCTATAAAGAGTCAGAACTAAGACACACTATCTCAAGGTTCCTTCCAGCATAGAAAATTAACCAAGGACGTACGCAGCAGTGACGGCGAAAACCTCACTTCTCTTCGCATTTGTGAAGCCGAGAAGGCAAAGCGAGACGATGATATTGAAGCCTGCAATGATGGCAAGCCGTGCGAGTATCGACCTGACGCAGTACAAGATAATAATTGAGGAGACGGGCAGCAATGAGGCAAGGATGCTGGTGATCCAGTACGTGATGCGCAGCAGCTTACTATCTAAGTAGACGACCCTCCCGTCGACAGGCGACGGTTTGCGCCAGCGGTGGCCACCACATCGGAAGAATATCTTCATGCCCGTGCCGGTTACCCACTTTGAGAATGGGTCCTCATTATGTCGGGCCTGCAAGGCGACCAGATCCGGAACATTCGGCTTCGACTCTACTATCGAGCCCCAAATGTCCGCGTCCGGGCCGGTCATTATCAGGGGGCCCATATCGCGTGATTCCATGTATCGCTGAATGTATTCCAGGTCGTATTCAGAGGGTTCCGGCATGCTAGTGAGGAATGATTGTAGCCTTAGAGCTTTATCTAGTGCCGTAAGCATTAGTAATAAGCCTTCTTTCTATACTAACTATTTACTTACTATACTCTTTTAATTTTGCCTTAATCTCCATTACTAGCCTTAGTTGTCTATCATCCCCAGGCGTCGTTGGGTTAAGTAGGAAGAAGCAGTCTCGGGAATATTTGCTCTTATACAGCTGATCGCTCCGGCTATCCTCCCGCTCTAATTCACGGAGGTCGTTCTCCAGATGGATGAGTTCAGACTGCATATAAAGCAGCATCTCAGCATTCAACGTTCCAAATCGGCGGAACATGGCCATCTCTGGAACCATACCCATTCTCCCGCCAAGTTTTGGATACCCGGGAATCAGATCGTGGAGAATGTTTGCAGCGGCTGAGGTACCGGCACCCTTGTTTGCCATTTGCTGCGGCTTATTGGAGGCGACCTGACGCTTCCCAACTACTAGATTGTATTGGGTGGCTAGCGGTCAGAATAAATAAACGAACAAGCAGCCAGGCCTTCCAAGGTCAAGGCGTTGGTTCAGAAAGTGTGCAGATATAGCTCCCCAGCCTCGTAGAGAATCCTTAGAAGAGGCCATCACGGGTTATTCTACAACAGATCCATCCCTGGTCTTCGGTATTATTCGCAAGGCTGAGAAGCTGATGGGCATCTGTAGGGGTGTGAGGTTACACTTACACGTGTATTCTAGAGGCTTACACCGTATATTGCACGTGCCATATGCTTAGTAAACAGTGTAATAAAGAGTCTTCTATTTAGATGGCTCGCCTATAGTAAATTACTATAAGTAGAACATATATTTATAACGCCGTTTATTATAGTTATTCTTTAAGTAGTATACCAGTCTCTATTATAGGCCTTAGTATAGTATTTTTAATTAAATCGTTTACTAAATAGCAGGCTCTATAGCAAATCTATACTAAAAGGAGGTTACTATTTATAAACTCCTTAATAAAACCTACCTAAAGGTTATCTATATTTACTGCTAGAAGATATAGTACTTATAGAAGGTCGTCGCCTTGTAACGGAACCTTATAGTAAGAACTACGGTGGGTCCTATTATTAGGCCGGGTATATAGATATAAACAGGTCAATAACGTAATAATAACTAGTAGAGTGGTTGCCTAATAGATTAACTCTAATTGTATTCTAAGATTTACTATAAAGAGAGAACTATCTGGGTAGGGACTGTGGTCCTTTAAATACACAACTATACGCCTAAGAAATCCCTTCGCTCTATAAGATACGTATGCTCTATCTACTCTGTTATAGATTATATAGATTACACAGATTATATAGATTATATTATATAACCTTAGCTACTATTTCTTGTTATATAGTTCTATTGGATCTATCCTAGACCGTGCCTATATTAACTAACTAGCTTCCGCCAACTCTTCTCTAAGTAGTCGTAATATTGTACTTAAGCTGTCCGTAATACTATCTCCCTCCTCTTTATCTTCGTCCTTAAAGATTCCTAATATCTCTAAGTTATTTACTAGAGGTGTAATATTTGTTTAATTAATCTGGTTAATATCTTTATTTATTATACCTAAAGCACCTTCTTCTTCTTCTACAGCTCGTTGGTCTCGCACTATTACTATAATACTATCTCTAGGTGATATAATGCCATCTCCATATTCTTATTGTGCGAAAGAGGGGTTAGTCTATATTGCGCTAGCAAGTCCTGCGTCTTAACAACCTTTCTCTTGTTTAGAGTGCACTAAAGCAAACATTTAATTGTCTTATAACGTTTGCTCTATTCCTAATACTAAGTATGCGCGTCCTATAACTCTTAATAGTCTTTGGGTTCCCTAAATAACTTATTATAGGGTCTTGTGTTTAATCTACTACTAAGAAACTTAACGGTAAGCTAGCCTCCGCGCTGCTTAAGGTTTAACGTGTCTTAGAAGAGTCCGTATATATTCTTAAAGCCTAGCGTCTAGCTTACGCCTATCTTTAACGCCTTAAACATGTTTGTAAGAAGGTTTGTTCTAAGGAGTGGAAACTTGTTTAATAGGGTCTGTTTAAGCTAGGTAATAAAAGAACAGACCTTCCTCCCGTAAGAGAAACAACTCTAAGTAGCTTAGTAATTGCTCCTCTTAGGTCCCCCTTAGGTGACTTATTCTTTAGTAATCTGTTTTTATTAATACTACCTAACCTACTTTCTTCTGATACTCCTGTACCTTTCCCATAGCGTTTTTTAGGTTGCTTAGTGGTTCCTAGGTAGTCTTACTATAGCCTATCTACTTTACTTTATACCACGTTTTATTATCTATATCCTTATAACTAATAATCTTTAAAACTTGCCCTTTATCCTCTTTTTGCCCTCTATATATATCTGCTTTGTAGACTAGTGGCTTAATATTCCTATATGCTAGCTCTAGTATTACGATATACTGTACAGGGTAAATTTTTATTTTGGCTGGTAGGTTTAACTTAAATATAACTAATAAAATTCTTTACGCGATTTTAAAAGGTCTTAGTCTAATATAGTCTAACTTCTTACTTAGTTATTAACTCTTAAAATTTTTGTGTAGTAGCTATACTCTATCTCCTTCCTTAAGATCTGGTCCCTTAGATCTCTTAGCATTATAGTATATTTTTATTCGCTCTTGTACTAGTTTAGCTGTTTCTTTAAGGTCTATATAAAGGTTTATTAAAGTCTCTATTCTTTCTTTAGCTGTGCTACTTGTCTTCTTTACTTAATATAGCGATAACAATGACCTTAGCTTATACCCATAATTTGCCTTAAATGGTGATGTTCCTATTTCTTCTTATAGTGTTGCATTATATGTAAACTGTATAACTGGTAGTAACAATACCTAATTGTTTTATGTATAATTAATATAGTGCCTTAGATACTGTTCCAGTGTCTAGTTTAATCTTTTGGTTTGTCCGTCCGTCTGCGGATAATATGCTATTAAGGTTGCTATACAAACTCCTTATTCCGCTAAAAATACCTTCTAGAATGCTGCTATAAATCTTAGATCTCTGTCTAATATAATCTTACTTAGTGCTCTATGTCTTATAAATACTTCCTTAATATAGATTCTAGCGACATCTTCTACTAATATCTCTTCTGTGCATGCTATAAAGTATCCCTACTTTGTAAGCTTATCTACTATTACTAAAATCGCATTATGATCTTGTCCTATAATAGGATCTCTTAACTTTAATTATAACGGAACCTTGTAGTAGTAACTACAGTGGGTCCTATTATTAGGCTGGGTATATAGGTAAAAACAATTCAACAACATAATAATAACTGGTGGAGTAGTTGCCCAACAGATTAACTCCAATTGTATTCTAAGATTTACTACAAAAAGAGAACTATCTAGGTAGGGACTGTGGTCCTTTAAATACACAACCATACGCCTAAGAAATCTCTTCGCTCTGTTAATCTATTAATCCATTAATCTATTGGTTTGCTTATAGATCCACATTCCCTTAATCCTATAGATCCTAGATCTAACTATATAACCTTAGTTACCATTCCTCGTCACATAGTTCTACCAGCTCCATCCTAGACCGTGCCTATATTAACTAACTAGCTTCCTCCGACTCTTCTCCAAGTAGTTATAATATTATACTTAAAGCGTCCGTAACACCATCTCCCTCTTTATCTTCGTCCTTAAAGATTCCTAATATCTCCAAGTTGTCTACTAGAGGTGTAATGTCCGTTTAATTAATTTGGTTAATATCTTTACTTATTATACCTAAAGCATCTTCTTCTTCTTCTACCGATTGTCGTAATTGTGTAGTACTTAAGATTCTTTCTTTAGGTGAGGCCATGCCTTCCTGTTCTTGTTACGCCGATAAGAAGTTAGTATGTGTTACAATTACGGCTCCCTCTAGTTGCCAACCATCCTCTTGCGCTAAATGTACTAAATCGAACATGTGGTCTTCCTATAATGTTAGATTGGTCTCTGACGCTAAATATACGCGTCCTATAACTTTTAACAGTCTCTACATTCCCTAAGTAATTTGTTATAGGGTCTTGTGTTTAATCTAAGGCTAAAAGGCTTAAGAGCTTGCTTATAGCCGCTTATAATAAACTCCGTTGTTCTGCTAAGGAATCAGCCCTATTGCTAGAGGTTTAACGTTGTGCGTTAGAAGCGTCTGCTCGCGCGTTTAAACTTTATTAGACTGCCTTCGCTTGGTTAACCCGTCTTAAGAAGGTATATAAGAAGGTACGCTCTAAGGAGTTTCGTCTAGTTAAGCAGGGTCTCCGTAAGCTAGAAGCGGAGGAGGCTAAGGCGGACTCGCGTTTACTAGTAGGGGAAACAACTCTAAATAGCTTGGCAGGTGCTCCTCTTAGGTCCCCCTTAGGTAACTTATTCTTCAGCAATCCCTCTTTATTAATATTACCTGACCTACTTTCCTCTGATACTCTTGTACCTTTTCTATAGCATTCTCTAGGTTGCTTAGTGGTTCCTAGGTAGTCTCACTATAGCCTATCTACTTTACTTTATACTATATTTTATCATCTACGTCCTCGTGACTGATAATCTTTAAAACTTACTATTTGTCTTCCTTCTGTCCTCTATACGTGTCTACTTTATATACTGGTGGTTTAACGTTTCCGTGTGCTGGTTCTAGCATTGCAATATATTATATAGGGTAGATCCTTATTTTGGCTAGTAAGTTTAACTTATATATAACCAATAAAATTCTTTATACAATTTTAAAAGGTCCTAGTCTAATATAGTCTAACTTCTTACTTAGTCGTTAACTCTTAAAATTTTTGTGTAGTAGCTATACTTTATCTCCCTCCTTAAGATCTGGTCCCTTAAATCTCTTAGTATTATAGTACCTTTTTATTCGTTCTTGTACTAGTTTCGCTGTTTCTTTAAGGTTTATGTGAAGATTTATTAATGTCTCTATTCTTTGCTTAGCTGTGCTACTCGTCTTTTTAGCTTAATGTGGCAATAATAATGTTCTTGGCTTGTATCTATAATTTGCCTTAAATAGTAATATCCCCATTCCTTCTTATGGTGATATATTGTATGCAAACTATATAACTGGTAATAACAATACCCAATTATTCTGTATGTAGTTAATATAGTGCCTTAGATACTGTTCTAGTGTCTAGTTTAACCTTTCTATTTATCCGTCCGTTTACGGATAATATGCTATAGAGGTTACTGCGCGAACTCCTTATTCTGCTAAAAACACTTCCTAAAATACTATTATAAATCTTAAATCTCTATCTAATATAATCTTGTTTAGTGCTCTATATCTTATAAACACTTCTTTTATATAGATTCTAGCAATATCTTCTACTAATATCTCTTCTATGTATGCTATAAAGTATCCCTACTTTGTTAGCTTATTTACTACTACTAAGATTGCGTTATAATCTTGTCCTATAATAGGATCTTTTAACTTTAGTAACTTAATAATAAAATCCTATAATATAACCTCCCATGGTCTTTCTAGTACTTTAATAGGTTATAGCCCTCTATACAGCTTATGCCTTGTTAGTTTGTTCCTTTAGTAATCTAAACATTTCTTTATAACTTATCTTGCTAGTCCCCAGATTCCTTAAATAATGTACTCCTCTTAAAGTCTTAACACTAGTCCTATAGACCCGTTATATCCTTATGTTATTCCCTTATGGAATTCCTTAACAAATTCTTCTGTAATAGACTTAGGCATATATGTTGCTTCTCTATTTTTATATTGCTCTAAGTCTAGATCCTCTACCTATGCTTCTTAGATCTTCTATATCTAATTACTTTTTAGTAATTTATAGATCTAACCTTCTTTAGTAGCTGTAATTTTTGGATAGTTATACCTAATTAACCTATCTTAATTTCTTCGCAATAAAGCTTCTAACGGCTTTTTGTTGTTCTGTAGTTTAGCTTTTCTACTTAGAGCGTCTGCTTGTGTATTATCTGTACCCTTAGTATACTAAATTTCAAAATAGTATTCTATAAGCATTTCCGCCTATCTAACCTGTCTTTAGTTAAGTTCCTTTATTATTAGGAATCCTGTAAGGTTCTTATAATCCGTTTTAACTATAAATGGTTTCTCCGTGCCTTGTAAGAATGCTCTCTATTCCTTAAGTGCTGTAACTATGCCTAGCAACTCTTTATTATAAATATTGTAGTTTAACTCTAGTGGTGTTATCTTCCAACTATAGTATGCTACTGGATGCTATGCGTCCTAGTGCTTTTATAGTAAATATACTCCTAGTACAAAGTCTAATATATCTATCTCAACAACTATGTCTAACTTTGGTTAATAGATCTTAAAAATTAGTTCTTAGGTAAATAACTCCTTAAGTTCCTAGAACAGCTTCTTCTACTTACTACCCTAAACCTACGGTTCCTCCTTCTTCGTTAACCTTGTAAATGGTTTAATACTTTTTAACTACTATGCTATAAACCTCTTATAGTAGTTGCAAAACCCTAGAAACGATTTTAACTATATAACGTTTTCTGGTTCTTGCTAACTCGCTATAGCTTTAACTTTCTTTAGGTCCATACTAATCTTTCCTAGTTTAATAATAAATCCTACAAAATTGGTCTTCCTTATAAAGAACTTGCATTTCTTAATTGCTACTAGCATCTATTCTTCTTATAGTCTCTTTAAGACCTATTTAACGTGTTCTCCATGTTCTTCCTTACTTATTAAGTAGATAATAATATTATTAAGATATACTATAATAAACTCATTAAGGTGTTCTCCTAACACACTATTAATTCGCTTTTAGAATGTTATAGGTGTGTTTATAAGCCTAAATTGCATAACTAATAGTTTATATAGTCCTTTCTTTGACCTAAAAGCTGCCTTCTATTTATCTCCTTCCTTAATTCTGATCTAATGGTACGCCTACCTTAGATCTATCTTTATAAAGATTTATACGTTGCCTATCCTGTCTTAGATTTCGCTAATTAAGGGTAAAGGATACCTATCCTTTTTAGTAATACTGTTTAGCTGTCTATAGTCTATATATATCTTAAGTTTTCCGTTTTTCTTTAGGATAAATAACACTGGATATCCTACTAACGACTATAATGGTCGGATATATCCCTTTCTTAAGTTTTCCTAGATAAACTCCTTAAGCGCTACTAACTTAGTTTCAGTAAGCTTATAAATTAGAAAGAACTTTAGACTTATTCCTTCTTCTAACTCTATCTTATAGTCCTATACTACATGCTTTAACAGCCTTTTACTTTTTAGTAACCATAACTTTTCTTTATACTTATAGTATCTCTTTGGTATATAACTTAAGCCCCGCTCAGTCTTTTCATATGTCGCTCTAACTTAGTACTATACTAACTTGGTTTATTATCGCATTCTATATTATTAAGTATCCTTAATATTGACCTATTCTGTAACCCAATCGATCTTTAGATTATACTCCTATAATTAAGGCATTCCTAATATTGCCTCGTCCTGTCCCAACGGTAGGATATTAAAAGACATCTTTACTAGTCTCCCTTTAATAGTTAACTAAATAGGTCCTATTTTAAGATTAATAATACCTCCTCTATAGGCTATCTAATCTCCTAAAATTATTATAAGTAGATATGGGTGTTCCTTTTATCTATATAGTAACCCCATTCTTTCTACTACCTTTGGTAATATGTGGTTCCTTATTACTCTACTATCTACTAATACTTTGAACTGCTGATCTTGCCACTTAACTTATAAGTTTAGGTATTATCCTTAAACTCCTTTAAGGGTCTAAGGCTCTAACACTAGTTCCCTCTAGTTTTATACGCCTCCCCTTTTCCTAACTATTGGCTGCTAGATCCTGTGTATACTTAGTCCTCCTTAGGCTAATACTTAGTTCGTTTCTTTTCCTCTATATACTATAGATAAGTGTTCTCTAGGCACTCTCACCACTATTATCCGTCTAGGTATTCTTCCGTAAGGAATCTTCCTAGCTAAAGTGTTAAGTCCCCTTAACCTTATACTTCTACTGGGTGCTATTTATATATATACTTAGCGTTTCTAAACCGTCTTTCTTCTAGTGCCTAATATATCCTTATTAGGTATTTCCAGTTCTTATCTTTTAGTGCTCTATGTATGTTATATATATCATCCATACAAGCTATCTATAATAGTGTATAATATGCCGGGTGACTTAGGTTAACTCTTAGCTTATTTTTATTCTTAAGTTTAAACTAATACCTAGTTAATCTAACTACTAGTGTTTTTGCTATAAGTACTAAGATCTATTATTCACTTCTCTAGTCCCTAGATCCCTCTTTTAGGTTCCTTAATATTATAATTAACGCTTCTTTAATATAACTTATGCGTTTTTCCATAATGGGTTGGTCTTAGACAACTTTTTTATCTAGCTATATATAAAAGTCTTCCTATTCGTTATTATGCTATTGCCTATACCACTTTCCATACAGCTGGTTTAGTGTGTATGGTCTATCTATAAGAAAGTACCTTATTATCGCTGCATTATAACATCCTTTAGTATATCTTTCTTTAAACCTGGTTAGGATATCTAGATCCTCTTCTTGTTCTAGTTTATCTAACCACTTTACCCTTAGTGTCCCTGTACTTAGCCTATTGGTGATTCTTTATATGGGTGCTCTGTCCCTTATATAACCTGCTGTAGACCTTTTGTCTAGCTTTTGCTCTTGCTATACGATAATTCTTTGCCTAAACTTATCCATAGTTTTTTATTTTCTGCGTCTTGCAGCTGGATCCTAGAAGTCGTCTTGCTTTTTAATCCTGGTATTAACTGTTCAATCTTTAGGCTAAACACTGCGTTTACCTAGGATTACTATAGACCTTATTTATTTTTCGAAATCTTGGCTTCCTATTAACGTTCTTATTTATTCCCCAAACTTATAGTTCTTAAACTTGCGTCCTATACTTATTTGTTTATCTGTAAACTGAGTTACTACCCTTTCCTATTAGTTTTCGTCTGTTGTGGGTTCCTAAGCTGTCCTTATTATATCTTGCAAGTCTGGAGCCTTCCTTATCTCGTGTCGAACTGAATTGAAGTTCCTTACTACCATCTTAATACTGGCTTCAAGTCTAGAACCCTATGTCTCATTACCCCACTACTTACCTCGTATGTCTTATCGAATGTCTCATTAAATGTCTAAATACTTGTTTCCATTACAGAATGACGACGTAGTCGTCATTCTATTTACAACCTATTTGTCACCTATCTGGTGTATATATAGAGGCTCTAAAGCCCTCTTTAATAGACAGAGTTCTTATACCTAATTATCCATTTAACAGTTATAAGCCTGGGCTAACTACTACATTATCTTTAATTCCAAAGCCTTTGTTCTAATCAATTATCATCTTAATTATAGACAACCACAACAATAAACTCTCAACAAGAAACCAGACCCGTTATTATATTATCTATTATCCTTGTAAGCCCAAACAATTGGGACGAATAGATTAAGGTTATTAAGTTAAAAGCAAATAACAATCATCTCTGGGAGTATGTCGACCTATTAACACCTAAGACCGATTTACCAAAGCTTAAAGTACCTATTCGCGCCTCACCCAAGGATGCCAATAGCCGGGGGAAGACGAAGCTCGCAGAGCTAGATAAAAAGGAGAAGGAGGAGCTCCGTACGCTTAAAGCCGACTATAGGGACAATATAAAGCTATACAGAAAACAGCTATTAGCTCTTAATACGTTACGCAGCCACATCCTAAGTTCCATCTTACGTACCTACCTCATCTATACGTTCAAATGCACAACTACCTATGACGTCTTGGTGTCTCTCAAGAAGAGAATTACTCCAACTAACAACGCAAGAAAGCTTCAAGTAGCCACCCAGTATACACAGCTTAAGAAAGCGCCTTGGAACCAGAACTTTGAGGTCTAGTTAGAGGAGTAGGAGAAGGTATACACTAAGTATAAGGAGCTAGATCTACCTAAGGTAAATAGTGACCGTTCAGTAAGAGACTTCGTGTACGTAGTTAATTCGATTACTCTAAGCTGGTCCGAATATTGGAAGAACCAGCTTAAAAGGATAAAGTGGAAGAAGGAGAAGCTTCCTAGCTTCTTCGAATTAGTCAAAATATACTGAAATTACCATTATACGGAACTTACCCAGATAGGCGAGAGTCCATAAGAAGGATCCTTCGCAGTCTCCTCCAAGGATGAGTTGAGCAAGTTACCTAAATCAAAGCCTGAATCGTCAGCGGATGAGCAAAAAAAGGAAAGGCGACCGCCGCCAGAGTGCCTATATAGAAAGCGTCACTACTTCAACAAATGCTGGTATATTGTAGAGTCAATTTCTTACCCATTGTGGTTTAAACCAAGTGACAAAATCCAGAAGAAGGTGGATAAGAAGATTACTAATGCAACGCCTAAAATTAAGGCTCATATTAAGCAAATTAAAAAGGATGATTAAGCTAATAAGGACGATTAAGTTAACAAACAGCTAAAGGATAGCAATAAGCAGAGCTCTTAAGACCCTAAAGGAACCTTCGCGGTTTATTAAAAAGGAACCTACAATCTAGCTTCTAACTACAAGCTTCGCAATAGTATTCTTCTTAACTTAGGAACCACTATATATATCATTAACGATTGAGCCAGATTTATCAGCGATATTAAACCTACATCAGAGTAAATCTACACAGGCTCGCATATAGAAGAAATCGTAGGCTATAGCATAGCCGTAGTTACGATTAACTACCTAAAAGGGAAGAGACAGATATAGCTCTTAGGAGCAGCCTTTATACTAAGCTTCTACACTAACCTAGTATACCTCCAAAAGCTTAATAACAAGGGAGTCTACTAGAGCAATAAAGAGAACACTCTTTACTACGGCGATAATAAGACGTACGCCTATTATAACTACCACTGTGGTTAGATTACTATTGAATACAATAAGCCAAAGACGAGCGCTTTATAAGAAGCCTTATTTATGACTTAACCATTAAACCAATTATTAAAGCTATTAAAGCAATTATTAAAATAATTATTAAAGCCTCTACCAAATCAAAAGGTAGAAGGACGGCTATGGCGTAGTTAACTTAGACACGCAGAAATAAATACAATTAGGCAATTACCTAAGGAATTAACTAGGGCAGTTATAAAAGGCCCTATAACAGTTAAAAATAAGTCTTATATAGTCAACAAAGCTTACAAGGAAATATTAAAAAGAACACCTACAAGCAAAATCACCAATTAAGACATTATGGTAAAGTCTTTAGCTCTAAATACCCTAAAGCAGAATAGTTCTGCGGAATGTTCTAGGGGGGTAAGTATATTAGAGGACGAGGACGAGACTTAAGTAGATATTAGTAGAAGTCAACAGGTGGATTCTGGTAGAAATTAAAATTAAGCAACCAATTAAGAGGAGCATAATCCTCAAGACAATAACGTAATAGGCCTGTAAGCCTTAAAGGACAATCTTCCTACCCTAATTTTAACGCCAGAACCTCAATCAAATACTACAACTACTGAGTCCTTAAGTCCCTCAACTAATTAAAAACCACAATTTAAATGCATTCCAGATGCAGGAGAGGAGGCGATTAAGCACCTTCCACAGTTAGTAACGGGACCAATTTTAAAAGGACCGACAATGGTTAAATCTACAACTTATAGAGTCAGTAAGGCTCATAAGATTGCATTAAGAAAGCCACCAAACAGACGCCTTAGATGGCAGATATCTCGCAAGAAGAAGCTTAATGTTACGGACAGCTTAAATACGATGTTACGACTACTTGGAGAAGAGTCGGCGGAAGCTAGTTGGTTGATACAGGCACGGTCTAGGATGGATCCGGTGGAACTATGTGACGAGGAATGGTAGCTGAGGTTATATAATGTGATCTATATAATCTGTGTGATCTATACGGTCTATACGGAGCGTACAGAGCGCACGTACCTCACGGAGCGAAGGGATTTCTTAGGAGTATGGTTGTGTATTTAAAGGACTATAGTCCCTACCTAGATAGTTCTCTCTTTGTAGTAAATCTTAGAATACAATTAGAGTTAATCTGTTAGGTAACTACTCCACCAGTTATTATTATATTATTGATTTGTTCTTACCTATATACCTAGCCTAATAATAGGACCCACTGTAGTTTTTGCTATAAGGTTCCGTTACACATTTACTACCAAGATTATGGTATTAAATAAGATCGAATAATATACCACCTAAAGCACTAGTTATAATAGCGTTAATGGTAGCTATAACCTTAGGACCAAGAGACACTAGTATAGCAGATACGGATTCTTAAGTGGTTACGCGAGGTTAGTTATAGGAAATGGTTAATCACTTATAAGATAATAATAGGATACTTAAAGAACGTATTAATGGAATTAGAGTAGTAAAAATCAAGCTACCTTTAATTAAATGGTTCTTAGGAGAGAAGTTAAAGCTTAAAGGATTTCTTATATAGATGCACTTTAAGGTAATATAGGAAGGAGCGAAGTTAGTAATATTGTTGGATTAAGTAGCCTATATAGGGTTGTTCCTGATAGAAAGGGCACTTAAGTGGTTTAAACTATACCTTACGGAAATATAGGCTAATGGTATAACAACTACTAACTAGGACGTATAGTATATATTTACCAGTTAGAATAGGTTCGTAGAACAACTAATATAGATATTTAGAGATCTGGAGGCCACAACTATAGCGGAATAAAAGCTTTAGAACTTAGTATAACACACTTTAGCAATTAAGTATATAATATAGTTTCAAACACTAGCCACGCAGGTTGAGTGGGATAATAGGGCGCTTATAGCATAGTATAAATAGGGACTTAAGGCTAAAGTCTAGGATATAATTATCCTAATAGAAGATGCGGATACTCTAAGAGAGTTAATAGACTAGTTAATAAAGATTAATAACAGGATCTATTAAAGGGAATAAGCTAAAAAAGGGCAAGACAGAGTTCTACAATTATATAAGGCACAGAATACGCAACGACAGACATAGAGTTAAAAACTATAGAATAGTGTAGAGCTAATAGACCTAAGCGGTACTAAAGAAACCTAAAGGTGGGAAAAGAAACTATAGAAACCCAGAGGTTAAGGATCTAGTAATTAAAGGACCTAGAAGCAGAGGCCAAACTAGGGATCTTAGTAGTAGAAGATGTTTAGGCGGACTCTATAGTAAGAAAAATAGTTTAAAGATAGGGCTTATATAAATTGCGGAAAACAAGGTTATTTCGCCAGAGACTATAAAGGTAGTTAGAGTAATTATATAGTAAAGGGAACTAGGCTAGTAAACAGCACATACGTATAAAGGGACAATGGTGCACTATAAGGAATAAAAGAATATTTAATTAATAGTTTTGCGTATTGCTATAATAACATATACCAAATTTATAAGGACGCTAAGTACGGCGCAAGCTATTAGCTATAGGAGCTATTATTATCTAAGTTTAAAGGAACTAATAAACCAGCTTATAGATCGGATATTAAAGATAATAAGTTTAACACAGGCAAAGCATTTACTAATAATAAGGTAATAAAGGCAGCTTACTAGGAGTATATAGACCTTAAAGAAGTTAAAATAGAAGCAGAAACTAAGACCATTATAGAATAGGGTTCAGTAACGGATATTATAATACTATTGGATATAATTTCCATCGCTTCGCAAGACAATAGGAGTAATATTTAGAAGAAACTAAGCAAGTAGACAACTACTAGTGCTAGCTTATTACTTAATAAAGGCAAAAGGCCACAGGCTTAAGATTCTTAAGAAGAGATAAAAGAAGCTTAAGATTCTTAAGACGAGATAAGACATACCTAAGGACCTATAATGGTCGAAAACCAATAGGAAAGGGCAGCGACTTAGTTTAGTAATAAACAAATAAGTACAGGACGCAAGTTTAAGAACTATAAGTTTGGGGAATAAATAAGAACGTTAGCAATCCTAGGTAAACATAGTATTTAGCCTAAATATTGAACAGTTAATACTAGGATTAAAAAGCAAGACGACTACGAAGATCTAGCTGCAAGACGTAGAAAATAAGAAACTATAAATAAGTTCAGAACAAGAATTATTATATAGTAAGAGTAAAAGCTAGACAAGAGGTTAGCTATGCTAGGTTATATAAGGGACAGAGTATCTATATAAAGAGTTACTAATAGGCCAAGTGCAGGGACACCTAGGGCAAAGTGGTTAGACGAACTGGAATAGGAAGAAGATCTAGATATCCCAACTAGGTTTAAAGAAAGACATACTAAAGGATATTATAATGTAGCAATAACAAGGTACTTTCTAATAGATAAACTATACACACTAAACCAGTTATACAGAAAGTGGTATAGGCAATGGCATAATAATAAATAGGAAGATTTTTATATATGGCTAGACAAAAAAGTTGTCTAAAATTAACCTATTACAGAAAAACGCATAAGTCATATTAAAGGAGCATTAATTATAATATTAAGGAACCTAAAAGAAGGATCTAGGGACTAAAGAAGTAAGCAATAAATCTTAATACCCATAGCAGAGATACCAGTAGTCAGGTTAACTAGGTATAGATTTAAACTTAAGAATAAAAATAAACTAAGAGTTAACCTAAAATATATAGCGTATTATATACTATTGTGGATAGCTTATGTGGAAGACACGTGTAATATATATAGAGCACTAAAAGACAAGAACTGGAAGTACCTAGTAAGGATATATTATGCACTAGAGGAAAAGCGGTTTAGGAACGCTAAGTATATATATAGATAGTACCTAGTAGAAGTATAAGGTTAGGGAGACTTAACACTTTAACCAGGAAGATTCCTTACGGAAGAATGCCTAGATGGATAATAGTAGTAGGAGTGCCTAAAGAATACTTGTCTATAGTATATAGAGGAAAAGAAACAAACTAAGTATTAGCCTAGGTTAGACTAAGTATAAGTAAGATCTAGCAGCTAATAGTTAGGAAAAGGGGAGGTGTATAGGACTAGAGGGAACTAGTATTAGAGCCTTAAACCCTTAAAGGAATTTAAGGATAATACCTAAATTTATAAGCTAAGTAGTAAGATTAGCAGTTTAAAGCGTTAGTAGATAGTAGAGTAACTAGGAACTATATATTACTAAGGGCAGTAAAAAGGATAGGGTTACTATATAGATAGAAGAAACACCCGTATCTACTTATAATAATTTTAGGAGATTAGATAGCCTATAGAGGAGGTATTATTAATCTTAAAATAGGACCTATTTAGTTAACTATTAAAGGAAGACCAGTTAGAATGTCTTTTA